>Ga0315334_10000047_pt1 | contig 92357 bp, 77 predicted proteins | sample M150034915metaG_FD_205555 | JGI IMG/M metagenome (GOLD analysis project Ga0315334, IMG submission 205555) | Ammonia-oxidizing marine archaeal communities from Monterey Bay, California, United States - M1 500m 34915 | ecosystem: Environmental > Aquatic > Marine > Intertidal zone | place: USA... | reverse complement strand
CCCGCCAAAACGAGCAGCGGCACGGTCAGCGTTGAACCACCGCCGGCGATGACATTGATGCCGCCGGCGAACGTGCCACCAACGACAAGCAGGACCGCCTCCCACCAGGTCATGGAACCAGCGTCTTACGGAAGAGCCTCTCTTGGTGCACGGGCGCTGACCCTAGCCCACAGCCATGTTGACACTCGAGAACGCAGACCCCTACGTTCGGCTTCCATGTCTCTGCGCTTTGGTGCCTTCCTGGCACCCCACCATCTGATGGGTGAAAGCCCAACCCTTCAGCTCCAGCGTGATCTCGACCTCGTCGAACACCTCGACCGACTCGGCTACGACGAGTTTTGGTGCGGGGAGCACCACTCGACCGGCTGGGAAACCATCGCCTCCCCGGAGATGTTCCTGGCGGCCGCCGCCGTTCGCACGCATCGGATCGGCCTCGGCACGGGTGTCACGTCCATCCCGTATCACCACCCATTCCACGTAGCGCAGAAGATCGTGCAGCTCGACCACATGAGCCGAGGACGGGCGATCCTCGGTACCGGCCCCGGAGCGCTGCCATCAGATGCCCACACGCTCGGCATCGATCCGATGGTGTTGCGCGATCGACAGGACGAAGCCATTCCTGTCATCCAGCGCCTTCTGGCGGGAGCCGAGCGTTTCAGCTACGAAAGCGAGTGGTTCACGCTTCGCGACGCTGCGCTACAGATCCTGCCCTACCAGCGTGACGTCCACATGACGACGGCCTCGATGGTCAGCCCCTCGGGCATGACGCTCGCTGGCAAGCACGGGCTGGGGGTCCTTTCGCTCGGGTCGATGTCAACGGCGGGCCTCGCCTCGCTCCCCCTTCAGTGGAGTTTCGCGGAGGAAGCCGCTGAGCAGAGCGGCCGGGTTGTCGACCGCGCCAACTGGCGGATCGTCTTCAGCTCCCACGTGGCAGAAACCCGTGAGCAGGCTCGAAACGAGGTCGAACACGGGCTCCTGCGCTGGCACAACGAATACAACGTTGGCACCCTTCAGCGCCCGGGGCTCAACGCATTCGCGTCGACCGCCGAAGCGATCGAATTCCACGCCAACCCTGAGTCGTCGGCCGGCGTGATCGGTACTCCCGATGACCTCATCGCCAACATCCGCCAGATGCAGGCCGTCACGGGTGGATTCGGGATGGTGTTGAATTTCGCCCACGACTGGGCGAATCCAGAGGCCTCCAACCGGAGTTGGGACCTGATCGCTCGTCATGTGATCCCCGAGATCAATGGACAGATCGAGCCGATGCGGGCATCCAACGCGTGGGTCCGCGAAAACCGGGAGTCCTTCACGCGAGCAGGTGAAGCAATCATGTCCAAGATCGCCGGCAATGCTCGCGCCGTCGCTGCGCTCGCGGACGCCGGCGTGGGTTCGCAGTCGATCACCCCGCACGTGGCACTCGATGATAACCCGACTGCCGCCTCATGAACGCGGCGAGTCTCGCAACATGTCAGAGGCCGTGATTGCCTCCGTAACCATTGGGCGACGGGGTTTGCCAACCATCGAGGGTTCCTTCGGCAGGCTCGAAGATCTCAACCCGTAGCGGGTAGCACAGCGTGCTGTCATCGGAATGGCTACTCCCACAATCACCACCCGGACATGCCGAAAGTGCACCGAGTACATCGATCTCTGCGAAGAATTCGATGAAGTCACCTGGGCGAACTGGGCTCGCTTTCATGAAGTACTGGTGGGTGTCATGGGTGAAGCCGGTGCACATGAACACGTTGAGCACGTCATGGATGTGTCGTTCTGCTTCGTGGGCCGGCAATCCGGTGTGAGCGACCAACGCCCGGGTCAGATTCGAGTGGCAGCAGTGCTGGTAGTCGACGCCGCTGAGCAGATGATTGGTGTACGGGTCGCAGCGGGTACCGATGACGTCGTGCACGCCGCCGCCATCCCGGTCCCAGCCGTACCAGTCCAGCGTGTCGTGAGTGATCGTCGCCAGCGGCCGCAACCCCGGCAAGGAACTCCACAGCCGATCGCCAGTGGACACATGGCTGGCATGTAATTGCCGCGTCTTGCCGCTGAAAAACCGCTCGCCTAGATCCTGGGCATTCCACAGGTTCAAGTCACCGACCTGGGGCCCGTCGACACTGGTGATGCGAAAGAACTGACCCGCACGAGCCTCAAAACATCGACCGTCACGTGGAGGGACCACAACCTCGTCGATGCAGGTCATGGACTCGCGCGCCCGCTCGTAGATCGCTGCATTGTTCGGGGGTAACTGGTCCACCTGGTAACAGACCACGGGTCTGCTCGCTCGGCGTTCTACGGCATCGGCTGGAGCTCGAGTCATGGGCCGACCGTAGCCCGAGCACCCGGCCAACATCTCCCGACAATCCGATGTGTCCATGCTCTGAGAGCTAGCGTCACGGCCATGAAATTCTCCGTATGGCCCGCGCCCGCACGTTCCACCGATGAGACCCTCGATCTTGCACGCGCTGCTGACGCGCTCGGCTACTACGGGTTCTGGTACGCCGACCATTACATGCCGAACACCGGCAGCGAAGAACTCGAACCCGGTGACACGCACGAGGTCTGGTCGATCCTCCCCGCCGTGGCTGCGGTGACCGAATCAATCCGTATCGGCCCGTTGGTGTCGCCCACCTCGGTGCACCACCCAGCCGTTCTCGCCAACCGGACAGCCACGCTCGACCACGTTTCGCATGGACGTATGGTGCTCGGCCTCGGTGCCGGCTGGCAGATCAACGAACACACGGCCTATGGCATCGCCCTTGAGGCGCCAAAGCAGCGCGTCGACCGCTTCGAAGAGGCCATCCAGATCATCCGGCTGTTGCTTGACGAAGATCACACCACCTTTGACGGAGCCATCTACTCAATCAGCAATGCCCCCTCGGACCCGAGCCCGGTGCAAGACCAGCTGCCAATCCTCGTGGGTACCAGTGGCCCGCGTATGTGCCGCATCACGGCGCGGCACGCGCAGGAGTGGAACACATGGGGCGCGCCGGAAATGGCCGCCGGTGCAGTCACGACGTTCAATACCGCGTGTGAGAAGGTCGGTGTCGATCCGGCATCAAAACACACTTCGGTGCAGGCTCTCTTCATCCTCACCGAGGATCAGGCGACAATCGACAAGGCGCTCACCGGGCCCATGGGCCCTCGAACCGTCGCTGGCTCTGTAGAGCGGATCATGGATGCTGTCGGCGAATACGCCGAACTCGGATTCGACGAAGTGATCGTGCCCGACTTCGCCCTCGGAAAATCGGCCGAGCAGCGTTTTGATGCCTACGAGCGAATCGCCGCCGAGGTCGTCCCCAACTGCAATTGATACAGCCAGCAATGCCTAGGCCCAGTCTGCGTTTCTCCGCCAACCTCGGGTTCTTGTGGACCGATCGCTCCCTGCCCGACGCGATTCGGGCGGCGAAGTCCGCTGGATTTGCCGCGGTCGAATGCCACTGGCCATACAACGTCGCATCCGCCGATGTAGCCGCTGCACTGTCCGAAACCGGACTCTCGATGCTCTCGCTGAATACCCGACGAGGCGACGAGGCCGCAGGCGACAATGGGTTGGCCGCGGTCCCCGGCCGCGAGGTCGAGGCTCGAGCAGCGATCGATGAAGCCATCGCCTACGCGCGAACAATCGGGGCTGAAGCCGTTCACGTGATGGCCGGACGAGCGGGAGATCAGCCCGCACACGACACGTTCGTGGCCAACCTCACCTATGCCACTGGTCAGGCGGCCGTCCACGGCACCACGATCCTGATCGAGTCGCTGAACCAACACGACGCTCCCGGCTACTTCCTCCGCACGACCGAGCAGGCCCGTGACCTCATCGCTGAGGTGGGCGCCCCCAACCTGAAGCTGATGTTTGACTGCTATCACGTTGGCCGCACCGAGGGGGACGTCGTCACTCGATTGCACGAGGTTGCACCAGACATCGGCCATATCCAGTTCGCCTCTGTCCCCGACCGCGGCACCCCTGATCACGGCGACGTCGACTACCGAGTCGTGTTCGCCGAAATCCAGCGAATCGGATGGGATCGACCACTCGGTGCGGAATATCGTCCCGTTGGACCAAGCGAGGAATCACTCAGTTGGATGCAGGAGCACCAATGACCGAACCAATACCTCAGGTCCCTGACCGCTCGGCCTGGAACATCCAGCGTGTCCACGACGCACGTGGCGTCGATGTTGATCCGGCGGACGGCTGACACGATGCTCGTCTTTGTCGACTACGAACATGCTGACGGCCGAACCTCGGAGTACGGCGAGCGCATCCAAGCGGCGCGGACCTGGATCACCTATCGGCTTGAAGACCTCTCAGGCATGCCGTGTCATCTGGTGCGGTACGACCGCATCAGCCAATCGCTTCTGGACCGACTCGATGCTCGGGCAATCTTCATCAGCGGCAACTCGATCAGCCCGAGCGCCTATGACCCAGCGGCTGTCGAACCAATCCATACCATCCTGCGGGAGACCCCTCTCCCAGTCTTTGGCTTCTGTGGCGGATTCCAGCTCCTCGCTCATGCGCTGGGTTCAGCCGTCATTTCGCTCGCGCCTCGCCCGGAGGACGCTGAGGACGAATCGATGGTGATTACCGGAGATGGCTCAACGTTCGAGTTCGGCTATCACCCAATCGACCTCGCACCCGGCTCCGCCAGCCACCCACTCCTTACCGGTGTCGGTGATCACGCGGTGTTTCGACACGCCCATGGCCTCCACGTTTCGGCGCCACCAGACGGCTTCGCGACATTGGCCTCCACCTCGGCGACACCCATTCAGATGGCAGTCCATGCGGAACGCAAGATCGTCGGAACCCAATTCCATCCGGAGTACTGGACAGACGAACACTCCGCTGGCAAGACCATGATCGCCAACTTCCTCAACTGGGCAGGGATCCAAATCCCCTGACTCGCGCTGCCGAGGGTTACGAGACCTTCGGAGCGTCCGCGCTCACGAACTGGTCCCTCAACTCGCGCTTGAGAACCTTGCCCGTCGCGTTACGAGGCAGGGCTTCGACGATGGCAATGTCACTCGGGACCTTGAATTTCGCCAACCGGCTTGCACAGTGCTCCTGCACGGTTGTTCGCTCGATTGACTCACCAGGCTTGAGGGCCAGCACGGCCAGACCAACTTCGCCCCAACGATCGTCGGGAATCCCGATGATCGCGGCCTCCGCCACCTCAGAGAGTTGATACAGCACGTTCTCGACCTCAGCGGGATAGACGTTCTCCCCACCCGAGATGTACATGTCTTTCCAGCGATCAACGATGTAGACAAATCCCTCGTCGTCCATGCGGGCTGCGTCACCGGTCTTGAGCCAACGACCCTCGAATGCATCCGCAGTTGCATCGGGACGATTCCAATAGCCGGGAGTGATGTTGGGGCCTGCCACCCACAGCTCACCGATCTCGTCCGGTCCACAGTCGCCGCCGTCGTCGTTCACGATGCGAAGCTCGGTGTGCATCAGCGCCTTGCCCGTCGAGCCGATCTTACGGAGGGCATCGCCTGGGTCAAGGAAGATACATGCGGGGCTGGTCTCGGTCATACCGAACCCCTGTGTCAAGGAAACACCGCGCTCGGTCCAGTTCTCCATGATCGCCAGTGCGCACGGCGCTCCGCCCACTCCGGCGACGCCGAGGCGAGACAGGTCAGTGTCGGCAAAATCCGGGTGCTGCATCATGAACTGATAGGGCGCTGGCACTGCGAAGAAATGGGTAATACCTTGGGCCGGGTCACCCAGCACCTGCAGCGTCTCTCCCGGGTCAAATCCCTTCAGCAACACAACCGTGCCACCGGCATGCAACACGGGATTGCTGTAACAGTTCAACCCGCCAGTGTGGAAGAGCGGCAGCACGTTGAGGTGAACCGTGTCGACCGTAATCCCTCCGGGAATTCCAAGGTTGACGCAGTTCCAGAAGTTCATACCGTGGGTGATCATCGCCCCCTTCGGCAAGCCCGTCGTACCCGATGTGTACATGATCGTGACGACATCGTCGTGGGTAAGATCGGCCCGACCACCGTCTTGACCATCAAAGCTCGTGATCACCTGCTCGTAGGCGCTGTCGGCAGACCCACCCTCGACCTCGAGGAGGGTGCCTATCGAGCACAACCCCTGAAGCTCTGTGGCCGCTGCGGCGAATTCGACATCGTGGACCATCAGTTTGGGAGAGCTGTCGTTGAGGATGTATTCGAGTTCGGGCACCGTCAACCGCCAGTTGAGCAACACGGAAATCGCGCCGAGACGGCCACAGGCAAACTGCACGTCGAAGAACTCGACACCGTTGTGCGCAAGCACGGCTACCCGATCTCCACGGCCGATCCCCAGCGACCCCATATATGCAGCCATCGCATCGATCCGGCGATCAAGATCGGCATAGCTGAAGGCCTTACCACTGCCAAGATCGCGGATCGCCTCGTTTGTCGGTCGATGATTGGCGTGATTGGCAATCCAGTCGTACGCCCGCACAGGGCCGTGACCTTCAGGACGCGATGTGGCAAGCGAAGTCATTGGTGTTCCTTCCGAGCGATTCGGCAAAACTAGCAACTGTGGTGGCCCGGTACCTAAGGTCAGGCCATGAGCACTGCAGCCAAGGGAACCGCCCACCGAACTCACGTCAGCTACATCGACAAGAGCCGAGAATTCTATGCAGCTCACGGCTATGGGGCCCCCTACCGCTGGGCCCACAATGTCGAGACGCCATTTGCGGTTTTGGCGAAGCCGCTGGCCGAGAGCCGGGTCGGCATCGTCACTACATCGTTCCCCCATTTCGACGATCAGAGCGATGGACGCGCCGGCGGGAACGTCAAGATCCCATATGCACTCGCGGTCAGTGACCTCCCCGACCGGATGTTCACCGACGACCTGTCGTGGGACAAGGACGCCACCCACACCGACGACCTTGGCTCTTTTCTCCCGATTGCTCAGCTCCAGGCCGCCGCTGCCGCAGGACGTATCCGCTCTGTCTCGCCGCGAATCTACGGAGTTCCCACTGACTACAGCCAGCGACGCACCCGCGATGTCGACGCACCCGCTTTACTCGACCTGATACGCGAGGACGATGTCGATGCGATGATCCTCGTTCCTCTTTGACCGGTCTGTCACCAGTCGGTCGGCCTGGTTGCACGTCATCTCGAAGCAAACGGAATCCCAACGGTCATCGTCGGATCCGCCCGCGACATCGTCGAGCACGCCGGGGTTCCCCGGTTCGTCTTCGTTGACTTCCCACTTGGCAATCCCATGGGAAAGCCCGGCGATGTCGTGATGCAAAAGGAACTCTGCTCCCTCACTCTTGACACGCTCGAAAAAGCCTTCACCCCCCAGATGACCGTCCATGCGCCTTACGTCTGGAGCGACGACAATCGTTGGCGCGCCAACTACATGCGCGTCGACGACTCGAACCGAGCCGGGCTCGCAGCTGCTGGCGCTGCACGAAAAGAAGACCAGCAGAAAGCCAAAGTCGACGGGCGGGCGCGAACCAACTAGCCGGCAACACGAGTGAGCAGGTGCATGCGGGCTTTCACTATCAGCTCGTGGCCGTCGGCGATAGCTACCGACGGCTTTCTTCATTTGACAAGATCTTCATTGATGAACGTGACGGGGTACGGTCACAAAGCGAGCCACCGTTCGGACTCATTCGTCTCGTACAGAGCAGGTAGAAAGTGCCCGAGATGCCGGTCGATAGCTCGAACTACGGCTAGTCGGCGTCTATTCGCGAGGTGTTTTCCAACCATCGCAATTTCCTGGGCAACCTTATTGCTCTCGGCGACAGCGCCGTGGCGATCGGCGCGGTAATCGGTCTCTGGGACTCCGCGGATCATGGTCAGCTTCTCGCATGGAGCGCACTCATCATCATCACCTCGGTCATCTGGGAGATCTGCTCCCGCAAATACATCAACGACACAAGCGCCGACAACAAGATTCGGAACCTGTTGGGCTGGACGTCCACGATCGTCTGGGGCGCACTCCCTTGGATCATGATCCAGTCCCTGGACAATGGGACTGTCGCATGGATCCTGGTTTTCGTCGTCGTTCTTGCGATCGCAACCGACCGCATCTATGTGACGCCCAGCGACGCTCCGGCTATCAACTACATGGTTCTCGCCTACACGCTCAGCTATCTGCTCGCGTTCAGCACCAAGCTCCAGTTCCTTCCGATGGCAGCCGTTCTCCTCGGTGGTGCCATCTTCGTCGCGGTCGCGTCAGCATGGTTGACCGTGGCGGAGGAACTCATCGAGAAGCGGGTCGAGAGTGAGATTCGGATCAAAATCGACGCGCTGACGGGCCTCTCGACCAGAGACGCCGCGGTCGAAGCAGCCGAGAAGTTGGTCAGGGATGGTGCGGAAATCATCCACTGCGCATTCATCGACATCGATGACTTCAAACACCTCAACGACAACCATGGCTATGACGTGGGCGACGCAGCCTTGCAGGCGGTTGGTCGCTTCATCCGACAGAAAGTACCGGCTGGATGGACGGTCGCCCGATTTGGCGGCGACGAGTTCGTCGCTATCGGATCGACACTGTTCGACTTTACCGATCTCATCGAGACAACGATCCACCTCAGCAATCACGGAAACCTCAAGATTTCCCAGTCACTGAGCATTGGACTCACTTCCATCCCCGCCGACCACGAGACAGTTCGGACTGACCTGTTTCGCGAGGCATCGGCCGCCCTCCGCTTTGCCAAGCGATTCGGGAAGCGTCAGGTCATGGTGATGACCGATGAGCTCCGGTCGCTCGAGGACTCCAAAATCACGCTCGGTGGACGCGTCGGTGCCGCACTTGAAGCCGGCGAGATCGTCCCCTGGGCCCAGAAAATCATCAACTTCGATACGGGCGAGGTTGTGGGTATAGAGCTCCTGGCTCGCTGGCAGCAGCCGGGCGGCACACTGACCATGCCGGACACGTTCGTTCCCGTCATCGAAGACCAGGGGCGTGGTCCCGAACTGGGCCTGATCATGATCACCAACGCCATCGAGGCGCTCACCCATCCCCAGCTTCACGATCAGTCGATCTTCATCACCGTCAACATCTCCGCCCGCCACCTCTACCACCGGCACTTGCCCACCGAGATCCTCACCCTACTCGAGCATCACAATGTGGCCCCGGAGCGGATCGTGCTGGAGATTACCGGATCTCAACACCTACCTTCATCGCCGATCTGGCGAGAGACCGTAGATCAGCTCCGCTCCCTCGGAATCGGTTTGGCAATGGGCGACTTCGGCTCGGGCTACTCCTCGATGCAACAATTGTTGGAGTTTCCGTTCACCCACGTCAAAATCGATCGTGTCATCACCCAGGCCCATGAGCGGCCTGGAGCCGCCGACTTGGCCACGGCGGTTGCGTCCATAACCAGCGGATCCGACATGATTGCAATCGATGAGTGCATCGATACCGATGATCAGTTGACCGCGATGCGGCAATCGGGCTATCGGTTCGGACAGGGGTTCCTCTTCCACCGGCCGGAGCCATTCGCTGATGTCATGGCCTCAGTATCATCGCCGATACTGACGAGCACCGAAAACGCGGGCTAGCGCGTCTGGTTGCCCCGGATCAGTCGGCCTGGCCGGAAAATCCACCTGGTGCTCAGCCATGGCGCCTGGCATACACCTCCGTCTCGAAAGCGAGGAACGTGCCGAGCGTGCGCGGATCGACAAAGGGAAGGATCTGGCTGAGGTAACAACCACCGATCCCATTCGTGCGATCGATCCAGAAGTAGGAGTTGGCCAGGCCGGCCCACATCAGGGTCCCAGGCGGGCGTCCGGTGAACGCCCGCTCTTCGTTAATCTGGAACGAAAGGCCCCAACTCTTTGGACTGCCGGGAAAGAACTCGGCATCGCGGCTGTACGCCGCAATTTGCGTGGGCAAGGGTCGAACTCGGAGCTCACCCATATGATTCTGCGCCATCAACGCCACGGTCTGAGGGGCAAGGACCCTGCTGCCATCAAGTTCACCATCGTTGAGGATCATTCGAATAAAGCGGGAGTAGTCGATCATCGTGGCATGGAGGCCTCCGCCACCGGGCTCGAACTCGTGGGATTCGGGCCTGGGTAGATCGAGGGGAGCGAGGCTTCCGTCAGTTAGTCGGGCATGAACCGTCGCCGCTCGCGTCGTCATCGACTCCGTCGGAGCAAAGGCGGTGTCAATCATGCCGAGCGGGCCGGTGAGGTTCTCGGCGAAGTACTCGCCCAACGACATCCCTGAGACCTGCTCGATCATCTGTCCAACCCAGTCGATACCGATGCCGTATTCCCATTGCGAGCCAGGGTCGAACATGAGCGGCACCTCAAGCGCGGCTCTCTGACCGCTGGTGGTACCAGGCGTGCCGGTGGCGTCCAGATACCGCGCCATGTCGGCGTTCCAGATGTCATAGGCAAAGCCGGACGTGTGCGTGAGCAGGTTCCGCAAGGTGACAGGGGCGTTGGCGGGCCGAAGAATCGGCTCGCCGTTGCCACTGAATCCCTCAAGGACTTGCGGGTCCGCCAGTTGTTCGCAGACCTCACCTGCCGGAGCGTCGAGATCGAGTTGGCCGCGCTCGACCAACTGCATCGCGGCCGCACCCGTGATCGGCTTCGTCATCGAGAAGATGGCCCCGACCGTGTCAAGCGTCATCTCGGCGCCGCTTCCGAATGACCGCTCGCCAAACGCGCCCTCGTACAGGACGCCATCGTGGTCAACCACCGTCGCTACAACCCCGGGCACATCCCCGTTGTCGACAGCTGAGCCGAGGATTGTGTCGAGCCCGGTCTGCATCAAGCTGGATCTCGTTCGGCGCGCATCGCGGCGATCTCACGCCGAGCCGACACTCCCGCCGGTGCCCCGCAATACGCCGCAAGCTGGAACACCAACTCATCGACCTCTGCATCACTCACCCCAGCGTTCACGGCGGCGCCGACATGAAGGCGGAACTCGTCCATGCGGCCAGTCGCTGCGGTCATGGCCAGCACGAGCAGGCTCCGGTCGCGCGTCGACAGGGGCCCCTCACGGGTCCACACGCCCCACGCCATCTGGGTCAGGTAATCCTGAAACTCCTTGACTCTGCCTTGCGGAGCCGACGTCATCTGGTCGACGTACTCGTCGCCCAACACCTCGCGACGTTTGGCGTAGGCGGCTTCCAGTTCGTGCGACTGCTCCATCAGATGTCCTTTGAGTGCGGTGGGTCGGGTGAGCCAGGGCCGACGTTACAGGGATGCTCGGAATCGTTCCGGCTCTAGACAAGCAAGACGTTCCCTCGTCCGGAGCGACAGTTAGCCGGTCGCCTGCGGTGAACGGCTGAACCGCGTCGTGGCGTCGCGCTCGATCTGTTCGTCGAGTGCCACCTCCCAGGACAAGTAATCATTCATCGCTTGCTCGATGGTCTTGCCGTCCTGCCGGTTGGGGTCGAGCGGGGTCTTCCAATAGTCGTCAGGCTCGTCGGCCAATCGGACCGGGTCAGCGACCATTGACATCCCTGCATCGACCCACCCCGTATTGCCGGATCGGAGCACACGGACGTCGTTTCTCGTTTGAGCCCAGTCGTCGTCGGCGGCCAGGGTCGCCACCACGCCGTCCGACGACGTAAGAACCACTGTCTCTGCGACCGGGATCTGCTGAAGAGCGTGTTCGATTCTGGCGCGGGTCGAGAACCATGAACCACTGATGTGGCGTTTTCGGTATATGGGGCTCGGGCTCAGGTCGATAACCGCACACGAGTCACTGGCGATGAGACCTGCGAGTTCATCTGCGGACACGAACGAAGCTGCCTCCACCGCTGCATCCAAGCCGAGGATTCGTGACAGGGGTGGACCTTGCTCTAGCCCCGGGGCGGTGTCGAGGTCGAAGATGACCACGTTGGGGTGCCCCATCTGTCGGAGCCAGCCTGCGGTCATGGTGGACCGCACCCCGTCGGCATCGATCAACACGATCCGCGCGTTGCGAGTGGCGATCCAGCTATCGGTACTTTGGACGAGTTGCCCGCCCGCGGCGTGGACGGATCCCGGCATGTGACCGGCATCAAATTCCTCGATCGTTCGGACATCGAGGAGATAGAGCGTGTGTTCGTCACGTTCGGACGTCCACTGATCGAGCGTTTCCATGGCGATGGAGGTGACACCGGTTCGTTCGGCGATTTGAGCGGTGGCGTCTTGTGCCTGGCGCAGGCTCTGTGGTGAAGGGTCCGGCGCGTGCTGTGTCTCACCGGTGAGCGGTTCGTGCCCGGCGAGCTTCCAGCCCATGATCCCGTTGCGGAGTGCGACGACACGATTCGGAATGCCCGCATCGATGAGCGATTGCGCACCGATGATGCTGCGGGTTCGGCCCGCGCAATTGACGACCACCGTCGTCTCGGCGTCCGGGGCCATCTCGCCGACCCGATAGACGAGTTCGGCTCCGGGGCAGCACACGCCTCCCGGGATGCTGAAGTGGCGAAACTCAGGAACCGGCCGAGAGTCGAGCACCACCAGGTCTTCACCCCGCTCAAACATGGCGGTGAGCTCATCGGCCGAGACTGATGGTGTGCCGCTTTGGTGTTCCACGAATTCACCGAATGCTTTGCTAGGCACATTCACGCCGGCAAATAGCTCGTACCCGGCCGCGTCCCATGCCGCGGTCCCTCCTGCCAACTCGGTCACATCTGTGTACCCCAGCTCTTGGAGCCGAGCCACGGCGAGAGCCGCCAAACCCTCTCCACCATCACAACAGACGATCGGGGTACCGCGACGGGGAACCAGGGCGTCGATTCGGAGCTCGAGTCGGCTCAAGGGAAGCGACACCGCCCACAGGAGATGACCTTCGTCGAACGGTTGGATCTCACGGACATCAACAATGGCAATCTCGCCGTCGCCGACCAGCGCAGCATGAACAAACGCAGGGGTGACCGAATCGGCACTCACCTCAGAGCACTCGACGACTGACATCGATCGGCAGAAGCCCCGACGGCAAATTTTTTACGGTGCCCTCCTCGACATTGAAAAACACTCGCTCCGTCTGCTGATCGAAGCACTTGCCGTACAGATGAATATGGCGGGTCGAACCCTCCGAAACCGTCTTGATGCTGTGAATGTCGTCAGGGCCAAAAGCGATACTGTCACCCTCTCGCAGCACAACGCGGCCCGTTTCACGGATCTCCGCGCGCCCAGGGGCCGAGCCATCGTCGATCCGTTCCCACAAGACATTTTCTTCGTCACCTTCGAACCCGACGATGACCGCCCATGTCGTGTGATCGTGCGGTGGCGCGCCGTTCCCCGGCTGCGTGCACACCAGATACATGGCATAGCCGTGGTCGTCGTCCTCATTGAGGAGATAGAGAGCCGATCGCACGCCATCGCCCGGCGGCGGGAACCGTTCCTTGTCGAAGAGGTCCTTGTGTTGAGCCAACCCCGCCGCAAGTTCGCCGATGGCATCGAGTGACCCTCGATTGATCCCCTGATCGGTTTCGATGGAGCGGACTCGGTCAAGGAAGTCCTCAACCGTGTTTTCAAGCGTGGACGCGTTCATCAGCCGTACCCTTTCGACAACTGAACCTACCGCCCTGCGCCCGGCCAGTTCCAGACAGACCGTGCGGGTCAGGAACGAAACTCGACCAGCACATCGCCAAGGGACTCGATGCTCGCCCGGGTGATGGGATCGACACAGAGTTGCACGTGGGCTGCACCCGCGTACTCCCATTCACGAAGTTGATCAGCCAACTCGGCCGGCGATCCGGTGAGCGGCTCGATCGCGAGATCGCCGACATAGTTTCCCATCTGACGACCGGCCCCGCCCTCAAGTCGAACATGAACCGCAGCCGTAGCTTCCACCGAACCCGACAGCCGTCCGGCCGCCTCGATCAACTCATCGACTCGGGTCTTCTCCTTTGCAAACCCGGCAGCGCTGTTGCCGTACTGGCTCCACCACATGTTCCAGGAGTCCACGTAGGGCAGCGTCAGATCAAGCATGCGAGCGCCGACCGAACCGATCATCAGCGGCGGTCCGCCCCGACGGGGCGAGCGCGGGTGAAGCACGCACCGATCAGCGCTGTAATAGTCCCCGTGAAAGTCGATTTCTCCGTCACGCAGCAAGGTGCGAATAATCGTGAATGCCTCCGCAAAACGGCTGACACGACGATCGTAGGGAAAGCCGAATGCATCGTATTCTCGTTGGTTCCAGCCGGCGCCGAGCCCAACGATCAATCGACCCTCAGAGATGGCGTCGACTGTGGCCGCTTGTTTGGCGAGCATCGCCGGTGCGTGGAAGCTCGTCGATGCGACCAGGGGTCCGAGTTCGATCGTTGATGTGCTGGCCGCGACTGCCGCGAGCGTCGTCCATGCCTCCCATGGTCCCCGCGCCCCAACGGGCAGGTCATAAATCAGATGATCGCCGTACCAAACCGAATCGAAGCCAACGGTTTCGGCCGCCTGAGCCATCTCAATGAGTTCCGGAAACGGCACCTCCCACTCGACTTCGGGGAGCTGCACCCCAACCTTCATACGCGTTTTCGAATTCTCGGCCATGAGGTCACCGTAGGACCTTCGGCGCTCACTGAGTGTTCATGTAGGGTCGCCTCGTGGATCGACCACTCGAACGTTTTGCCGACCAACTCGCTCGATACGTCGATCGACCACACACCGCACCGGCGGCGAGTCCGGTCGGCGGACGGGCTGCCTGGCTCGGTTCGAAACTCTCTGACGACCGGTGCTGGGAAGTGGAACTGGACGATCTCGAACTCGCCGACCTCGATTTGCTCATGCGGCAACCAGGGGCAGCTGCGAAACACCTGACAGCAGCGTGCGACCGCTGGCTCCACGAGCTCCAGGACGGTCTCGGGTTCGTGCTCGTTCGTGGCCTACCCGTGCACGAGTGGTCCGAGCCCGAAGCGAAGACGGCGTGCTGGGCACTGGGCTCGTTGCTGGGTCACCCCGGCGCCCAGAACGGCAACGGCGACCTGGTCGGCCACGTCACCGACTTCGGTGCGGCCAATGAGCCCAACGAGCGGCTCTACCGCACGAACCACGACATCGGATTCCATTGCGATTCGGCTGACATCGTCGGACTGTTGTGCCTGCGACCCGCCAAGGAGGGCGGTACCAGTCGACTTGTCTCATCAGTGACCGTATTCAATCGACTGCTGGCGCAGAGTCCTGCATCGGCGGCTCGGCTGTTCGAGCCCGTGTGCTTCGACAACCGTCTGCCCGATGGCGTGGCACCGGCATGGCGCACCGTGGTGCCGTGCGCCTACGACGGCGCCGACCTCCGGACATTCATGCACCTGGACTACATGCGATCGGTGACACGTCACGACGACATCGAACCCGACCCCGTTCTGGTCGAGGCCCTCCACCGTTGGGAGGCCATTGCTCGAGACACCGATGTCCACTTGGCGATGGACCTGCAGCCCGGTGACTTGCAGTTGGCGTCCAACCACACCGTGGTTCATGCTCGAGACGGATACGTGGACGACCCCGGCGCGCCACGCCACCTTCTTCGCCTCTGGCTCTCGCTGCGTCCTTGACGCCATCAGCACCAGCAGGGTTCACTCTCATCCATGCGTCATGACGAGCAGGTCCGTCTCATCAAGCAACTATGCGCCCATCTCGATGCGGGCACGTCGGTCGATGCGGGTGGTCTTCGCCGACTTCCGACATCGGACTACACCGACCCGTCCCTCGCCGACCGTGAGCGGAACGAGTTCTTCCTGAAAGTTCCCCAATGCCTCGGCATGTCAGGCGATCTTCCCGAACCCGGATCGTTCCTAACCAGCAACGATCTCGGCGTACCGATCCTCGCGACCCGAGATGAGGACGGTGCGTTCAAGGCGTTCGTCAACTCGTGCCGCCATCGCGGGGTTGTGGTCGAGACCGAGGAGCGGGGAACCAAACGCCGATTCGTCTGCCCCTTCCACGCATGGACCTACGACACTTCCGGTGGCCTTGTCGGTGTACCCAAGACCGACCACTTCGGTGAGATCAACCGCTCGTGTCTGGGCCTGCGGCCGCTCCCGACGGAGGAACGACACGGAATGCTATTCGTGCACCCCGATCCCGAAGGAACGATTGATCTCGACCATCTACTCGGCCAGTGGTTCAACGACGAATTCCCGACCTGGGAGTTCGGCGAGATGTCCCCCCTCACCCACGATGTGTACGACATCGCCTGCAACTGGAAGCTGGCGCTCGACACGTTCGGCGAGACCTACCACTTCTCGGCGCTACACAAAGACACACTGTTCAACGGGTTCCATGGAAATGTCCAGATCCACGACGAGCAGGACCACCTCCATCGAATGATGCTGTGTCGCCGCGAGATCGACCAGTTGCGCCTCCGGCCCGAGGATGAGTGGGACATCACCATCGCCGCGCTTCCCGTGTACTGGGTGTTCCCCAACGTGATCCTGATGCCGTTCAACGGCGGTTGCTTCCTGGTTCGGATGTTCCCTGACCGGGCCGATCCCGGGCGCCACATCAGCCGCGTGACCTTCTACTTCCGGCCGGGTGCCTTGGATGACCCCGAAACTCGTGAATTCATGACCTTCATCGGCAACCGTTTCGCCGAGATCATCCGCGACGAGGACTATGTGATGAGCGCGTTACAGCAGACGTCCGCCAACTCCGGGGCGCTCGAGCATGTGATCTTCGGCCGCAACGAACCGACGCTGCACCACTACCACAACACCTATCGCCGCTGGCTGGGCGAAAAGCCGTTACCGCTGTTGGCCGACGCCGAGATTGACTGATCGCTCAAGCGTGCTTGCCTGGTTCCCAGCCTGAACCACTCAGGTGATTGTGGGCGAACGCAAGCGGCTCATCCTCGAGGGTGGTGGCCATCGTGTCGTTCCACCGGTTCAAGAATCCGAACATCGCGATAGTGCCCACGATCTGGACGACCGCTTCATTCGAGTAGTGCTCGGACAACGCCGCGAAGTGATCATCGGTGACCGAGTTGGGGGCACCTCCGGCTCCGAGGGCAACCCGCAAGGCGACACGCTCGGCTTGGGTGAACAGCTCTGATGTCTCGAACTCCCACAGGTGTTCGATCTTCTCGGCGTCAACGCCTACGTGCTCCGCGTGGGCCGCGGTGTGGGCCTGGCAGTAACGGCATCCTGACGCCAGGCTCGTCACGTTGGCGATCATCTGCGACAACCCGGGCTCGATGAACCCTGCCGTTGAAACACCCACTGCAAGCGCGCCGAACCCATCGAGAATCTGGGGGATGTAAGCCATCGTTCGCATGCTTGATGGCAAGAACCCCATGCTTGCCTCAACAGCCTTGAAGATCGGCTCGTACTGCGGCAACTCTTGTCGCGGGACCGGCTCGAGCCGGGTCATGAGGCGCCTCCCGGCACCACCAGTCGCTTCTCGCCTGTGGTCGGCACGGCATAGCGCCGAGCAACAGCCGGATCGAGCATCTCCTCGAGAGAGATCGCCTCGGCGTAGTGGCTGGCGAACGTGGTACTGATCTCCGCGGTGACGCGGTCGCGTAGGCGCATCAGTCCATCGAGGCCGATCCGTCCGAGAAACGGCGTGAGCAACCAACCACCGACTCCCCACGACATCCCGTAGGAGCGTGTGAGCGGGGTGGGTGATCGATCGAGCCCGCCGTAGACGTATACCTGCTTGTGGGTGTCGGAGCCGTAGCGACTGAAGCCCGCGCCCCGCGACGCGGCCGCCTCCATGCATCCAAGCAGGACGTCGACCTGCGTTCCGCCGCCGATCGCGTCGAAGGCGATGGTGGCACCGGTGGCAGCCAACGCATCCGTGAGGTCATCGCGAAACGAGTTCGACGATGAGTTGACCACCCACTCGGCGTCCTGGGAACGAAGCAGGTCAACCTGCTCGGCCTTTCGCACAACATTCACGAGGGCAATGCCGTCTGCGATACAGATCCGCTGGAGCATCTGACCAAGGTTGGACGCCGCCGCGGTGTGGATGAGAGCGGTGTGCCCCTCCATCCGCATCGTCTCGGTCATCCCCAGCGCGGTGAGCGGGTTGACGAAGCACGATGCTGCTTGCTCGGCTGTGACGGTCTCGGGCATCTCCACGCACATCGCCACCGAAACCTTCGAATGAGTGGCGTACATCGCGCCGCTGAGCGCCGCTACTCGTTTGCCCATAAGCGCCTGCGCGTCATCGGAGGACCCGGCGGCGATAACCAGGCCGGAGCCCTCGTTACCGGCCGGCATCGCCGCTCCGAGACGTGCGGCGTTTGCCTGGACCGAGCCTGCGCCCAATTGTCCCACGAGCGCCTCGCCGTCGCTCGACAGGGAATCCGGATGGGCCCCGGCCAGCAACATGCCGAGGTCAGACGGGTTGATGGGCGAAGCCTCGACGGCCACCACCACCTCATCGGGACCAGGATCTGGGACCGACTCCTCCACGAGAGTGAGACGGACCTCTCCGTCATCGGTCACGGTCGATCGCAGCATTCTGGCGGTTTCGCTCATGGGTCCTTTCTACTCTCGTTCGTGATCGGAGAGGCGTGACTCGGTCTCTCCAGCCGGCGGAACCCGAGCTAGGACACGACCCGGGAGTCACCCTGGACCGACAGCGGTCGGTCACGATAGTCCAGTGGGTTCGCCAGGCGACTTTGTTGCGTCTGGTACGCCAGTGGCCGGTACCAGTCCGGCAGCAACGCGGCCCCGCACTCATGCGCGAGTTCGTCGATGTAGTCAAACTGCTCCTCGCCGATATTGCGGAACTGGTATGGCTCTCGCCCCGCATCTCGGCAGTGCCGATGCCATCCTTTGAGCCACGCCTCTTGGTCGTCTGGCGAGGGCAGCTCTATGTCACCGGCGAGCACCGCACTGAACCACTTCGCCTGCATCTCGAAGAGGGGGAACGGAATGATTCGCTGGGGAATCCCGATCAGGGCCATCGTGGGATGGGCGATCGGCAGCAGATGTTGATAGAGGGGCGCCGGCGCATCGATCCCGGCCACGACACCACTCTCGATGAGCGACAGGTCGTAGTGAAACCCCGTGCACCAGATCACGGCATCGATCGGGAGCCGCTTCCCCGCCGTCGACAGGCAACCGTCGCTGGTCAGTCCGTCCGGCATCGGCACGGTGTCGAGATTCGTCACACCGGGAAACGGATGGATCCCGTCGAAGTCCCGGCCGCACCAATGGACCTGTTCGGCAACCGATGCGATCTCGACCGAGAGATCGAATCCTGACGATCCGGTCCCCACGACGGCCACTCTCTTCCCGACGTACACGTCCGGTCGCCGATAGTCGCGGCTGTGCACGACCGAGCCCGGAAATACCTCGGCACCCGCCAGTTGCGGCGCTCGGCTATGCGTGAAGTGGCCGTTGCAAACCGCCACCGCACCGAACTCGCCTGCCTTGGCCCCAGCGTCACACACCGTCTCGACGTTCCAGCCCGCCGAGGTCTCGGACACATTCTTCACTTCCGTGCCGAACTCGATCACCGATGCCAGTTCGTGGGCGGCCGTATAGCGCTGCAGGTATTCGAGCACCTGGTCATGGCGCGGGAACCGAGGCCAGTCATCGTCACCACCGCCGCGCGAGTCGAACAGGTAGCCCCGGAATGCCATCAGATCCCGTGGCAGGTTCGTCCTCAACGACGCGTACATCGTCCGGCCGGGAGCCTCGTCGTAGACCCAGACGCCACCCACCTCGTCCGACCGCTCGTATACAACGACGTCGTGGCCGGCGGCTCGCAGCTCGACCGCTGTCACCAGACCTGCGGCCCCCGCCCCGATCACGGCGACGACGGTCATGGTTGACGTCCGACGAGGTGGCTCATTCCCCTCTTCTTTCTACTGACGCGACAGTTTCGTGAGGGCCGCGGCCTGCACGTCGGCACCCGTTCGCTGACCGAGGTCGATGACGGTGATACATCTCGGGTAGTCAGCTGGCGAGCCGTGTTATCTGAATGGTGGACGCGACGGCCCGTTCATCACCGAAAGTTGTTTGCTGTTCGATCGCCAGCAGCACACCTCCGACCGGGTCGCGCATTGTCAGCAGCCGACGTTCGATGGTCGGGGATGGCCGATCGATGGCAACCGAAAGGGGCCCGACAGTTCGGGTCAGCATCCAACTGTCGTCAAGAGGCACCAGAGGTGCGTCAAGGTCAAGGGTCGGCTCAACCCCCGCAGATTCGGGCACAGCGACGCCGACGATGTCAGCGACCGGCCGACCAGCAACCGAGAAGAAACCTCCGGTGAGTTGCCGGTCGGGTTTGACGAGCACGCCATAACTGGTGAACTCATGACCGAACCGCGGCCAAACACCGCTGCCCGTCATCGCCCCCGGTTGCCATTGGGTACCGAGACCGATCACATCGGGACCGAGGTAGTGACGATGTGGGCCGGCGACTTCGAGATCGAATACCCACTCGCCGGCGAACGCCGCCATGGGATGACCCGTCAACTCGGGGGCAGGATCACACGTCTGGGTTACCCGAAGGCGTCCTTCATCGACAGCCTCGACCACCCGTCGCTGCCGCACCACACCGACGAACGTGCCGTCAGGGTCGTGCACGTACTCGACGACGAGCCATGCGCCATCAAAACTGTCGCTGCGAGCCATCTACACCCCTTCGAAGTTGAGCGCACCGTACATGGCGCCGATGCGTTGCTCGCCCCGATACCACATCTGCACGACGCCTTTCATCGTGCCATCGAGCGAGGCGACCTCGCGGACCCACACCCGGGTCTCATCGCGATGGTGCAGAAGGTACCCCGATTGGCCTCTACCTCCGACCATGTTCAACGAGCCGAGCACATGACCTACGGGAGTCCACGCTTCGGTGGGGGTGGTGACCAAGGAATAGGCGGTGTCGCGACCGAAATGCACACCCTCGACCGATACATCGAGACCGGTCGCCGTCGGCGCGATCGACTCGCAGTATTCGACCGTCTCGATCGGTACGAGATCGCTGTCGAGCACAGTGAGTTCACCGACCCATGAACCGGCGCGTCGCAGCAACATCTCGGTTTCGTCGGCGCTGTCGTGGGGCTCCGCCGACAGAGACGCAGGCGTCTCCTCGTCGGTTTGGCGCACATATTCCCCGACCACCACATATTTCAAGACCTCGGCGCGCGAGATCAGTGCGAGCGACAATTGTCGGGTGCCATCGGGCAGCACCATCAGAAAGAACCGCTGCGACATCCCAAGTTCGGACCAATAGTTGTGGGCACAAACCAGACCGTCGCCCAACACGTCGGCGAAGCCGTAGTTGAGGGGTCCCTGGTACAGACGGTGGGTGCCGCGGTCGGCGATCGTGTACTGCCCGGCCATGGAGAATGGACCCTCGAACGACACGTTGACCGTCACCGTGCCGGCGCCGTCGTCGGCTTCGACACTTCGGGTGTCGCTGCCCTCACCCAGAAAGACGCCATCGGGTCCGTATACCTCGGCCGCCCCGAGCCATTGACCGAGCCCTTTGGAGAATGAACCCGTAGGGGCAGCCGAGTCGTTCACGCCGCGATCAGTCGAACGTGTTGGACGCTGATCTCGGTGTCGGCGAGCAGGGCGCCGAGGTCGGTGCCCGCCGGTTGGGGAACCAGATATCGCCCTTCGGTGAACACATCGAGCCCATCGACGGCGAAAGGATAAGGATCGAGGGCGTACACGCCGTCGTCGTGCTCGACGAGGGAAATAACGACATCTTCGCCGATCGAGCACGGCACATTGGGAAACTCGGTGTCGCCCCTACTGCCGGCCGGGTTCAGATGGAGATGCAGCGAGAGCGTGTCGAAGAACTGCAATTGCTTGTAGGCGTGGAAGGCGAACTCGTCGGACACATGCTCGGGGTTGGTCGCTTCGAGGGCCGTCTTCAGGTCTGCTTGTCGTTCGAGCTCGGCGGCGAGCATCTCGTCGACACTCGCACGCAACTCGTCGGGGATCATGTTCAGGAAGATCTTGTCGGTCAGACCGTATCGGCCGTTGTAGAGCCCGTACGTGTGCATCGACGAGATCAGCCCGCTGAACGGGTGATGTTCGGCGTTGAAGGCCGGGGACCCGGCGCTGGTGCTGACGATTTGGGGAAGTGGTGTGGCAGTGAGGTTGTAGGGCAGGCCGGTTGCCGGGTTCTGCGGCGCTTCGGCGTCAAGTTCGACCCATCCCTGGTCATGGTGATCGACAATGAACTGCATCGGTTCTTGTGGCGAGAGCCCGGCGAAGGTGTCGTTGCCGAAATTTCGGGCCAGCGATCCGGCGAACGCGGTGTGCTGTCGCATCGCGATCACAAAATGGGCGTCTCCGTCTGCCGCGCTCTGAACGATCATGGCCGCTCGATGCAGACGAAGTCTTGAATCTGGAACAGGTTGGTCTTCCCGTCCCTGACCTTGTGGGTGATGATGCGACGCGTGTTGGGGTCGATGAAATAGTGGTTGTTGTAGACGATGGTTTTGCTCACCGAACTATCGATGGTGAACACATAGTTGAATGCGGTCAGCTCGGTTCCTTCGAGGCTGATCATCTCGCTCTCCGCCCAGCAACGTTTGCCATCAACGGAGATCGGGGTGTTGTAGATCGTCTCGCCGACGCCGTAAAGGTTGTCGAAGTGCTCATGAAGATGCCAGGTGTTGTCGTCTATCCACGAGACCTCCATGTGGACCGCACTGGAATCGAGGAACTCACCTTCGGGCGTGAAACTCTTGCAGAGCCCCTCCCATCGGCCCATGAAACACTGATAAGGACGGGCTGAACTCGGCCCATACTTGAGCAGAGCGGAAGGCGATGGACTGTCGTTGGCGTCGTTCATGGTCTGATCGTAGGTTCGCTGTTCCGCCAAGGGAAACCCGGTTCCTCTGAGCGGACCACTACCGTGAACGGCCAGAGAGGATTACCGACATGCACGTCCACTGTGTCCTGGTAAAGCTGCACGATCGCGCCACGATCGATGCCTGTCGCGACCTGATGAATTCGATGCACGGTCGCATCGACGACATGATCGACCTCCGGGTCGACGTCAACAATCTCGACGGCGGATACTCGTGTGATCTGAGCCTCACCACCACCTGGCCTGACCTGGCCGCATACGAGCGTTACACAGCCGACCCGGTACATCTCGAAGTGCGCTCTCAGGTGCTCGAGTTGATGGCCGACGCCATGACGGTCGACTATTCCCTCGACCCCCTCGACACGCCTGCCGAAAACCAATGATCGTTCGCTCGGTCCATTTCGGTTTTAACGTCCCCGACACCGATGCCTCAATAGCGACCCTGTACTACCCCGCCGACGAGGGTTCGCTCGACGCAGCACGCCTCACCGGACTGGTGGCCGCCGATCGGTCCCATGCCCCATGGCCGCTCGTCATCATGCTCCCGGGAATCAACGTGACACCCGATTCTTACCGCTGGTTGGCAATACGGCTTGTCCAAGCCGGCTATTGCGCCGCGACGTACGCGAGCATCGGATCGCTGGGGCCCGCCGGTCGCGGCATCACCCCTGGCATGGACATGGCAGCGTTCGGCCCCGACATGACCGCCAGTCGCTGCTCGGCCACCGCCTTGGGTCCTCTGCTCGACGCCATCGCCGACCTCGACGAACCTGTACAAGGATTGATTGATTTCGACCGGGTGGCCATCGGTGGGCATTCGGCCGGGGGCACCATCGCTCTTCACAACACCGACCCGAGTTGGGTCCCAGGATTGGTCTGCGCCTTTGGCTTCGGCGGCCACACCATGACCTCCATGTCGCTCGGTCACAACGAAGCGAGTGTGACGGCCGTGCCCTCCAAGGTGCCGATCCTGCTACTCACGGGAGCCGACGACGGTGTGGTGGCGGCGAGCCGCGACCGATACCGCACCGACGATCAGGCCCACGATCCGGTGCAACGAACATTCGATGAGGCCATCCGCCGAAACCAGGACGATTCATGGATCGTTGAGCTCACCGACGGCAACCACTTCACGATTTGCGATCCGATCGATGAAACATCGGGCCGGTCATTTCTCGAGGCCGAGTTGCGCTCGACAGACAGCGCGGCACGCGACACGCTGGCATTGGTGCTTCTCGCCTTTCTCGGCGAACATTGCCAAGAACCGAGCGAACAAGACCGTGTCGAGGACCTGGTCAACGCGAGAACGATCTCTCGATGGGCACGCCGCTAAAGGACAAATGATGAGCAAGCGGGTTGTAATCACCGGATCGACCAGAGGCATCGGCAACGGACTCGCCCGCGAGTTCTTGAAACGGGGATGCTCGGTAACGATCAGTGGTCGATCGAGCGACACCGTAGCAACGGTCGTCGCCGAACTCGGCGAGTATTTCGGCGAATCGAAGGTGTGCGGTATCGCCTGCGATATCGCCGACCCGGCCGGCCTGCAGCGGCTATGGGATTGCGCCGCGGACGCATTCGGTGGGACTGATATCTGGATCAATAATGCCGGCATGAGCATTGAACGAAAGCCGCTGTGGGAACAGAGCGACGAGGCGATCGAGGCTCTGGTCACCACGAACCTCACCGGTGCGTTATTTGGGTCGAAGGTGGCGATTCGCAACATGCTCGCTCAGGGCGGCGGACAGGTCTGGAGTACCGAAGGGTTCGGTTCCGACGGCGCCACCCAGGCCGGGATGGTGGCCTACGGATCGACTAAGCGTGCCGTGCGCTACATGCAAAAGGGCCTGCGAAAAGACACGGCCGATACCCCCGTTCAGATCTGCACGGTTTCGCCGGGCATCGTGGTCACCGATCTTCTCACCAGCGACTACGACCTCACCTCCGAGCAATGGGAGAAGTCAAAGAAGATCTTCAACATTTTGGGCGACGAAGTCCACACCGTCACCCCCTGGCTTGTCGAACACATCCTGGCCACCGACAAGTCGGGTGTGCGGGTCGCGTGGCTGACTCGACGCAAGGCTTTCGGACGCTTCATGACGGCGGCGTTCAACAAACGCGACCTCTTCGCCCGGGTCGAAGCCGCGTGAAACGACGCAGCGCGTCGGCTATCAGAGCGAGCCCGAGCGGTTAATCGCGGCCGGGTCGTCGCCGAGATAACTACGGATCACCGCTTCGTTGGACTGGATCTCGGCTGGTGTTCCTTCGGCGATGATCGATCCCAGTTCGAGAGCGATCATTCGGTCGCAAATCGCGGAGAGCATCGGCATGTCGTGTTCGATCACCACGATGGTCACCCCATACGAGTCACGAATCTTCTCGATGACCGAACCCAACGCTTCGGTCTCGGCTTGAGCGATGCCCGCGGAGGGTTCATCGAGCAAAAGCAACTGGGGCCCAAGCGTCACGTTGGCGGCGAGCTCGACAATACGTCGGGTACCGGTGGAAAGGTGCCGCACCGGCTGATCGGCTAGGACGGAAAGCCCGAACATCGTGAGGGTGTCGTTCACCGATCGATCGATCGCAGACGTGGGGGCTGCGTGTTGTTGAGCGAGCATGATGATGTCGCGCCCGGTCAACGTGGGGAACAGGGACGCGTTCTGGAACGAGCGAACAAGACCCATGGCACTGCGCGCTTCGGGCGTCCGACGAGAGATGTCGATACCGTCGAAGGTCACTGAGCCGGCGTTTGGCTGAACGAAACCAGCGATGAGCTCAAACAATGTGGTCTTGCCCGCACCGTTCGATCCGATCAAACCCAAGGTCTCACCGCGAGTGACCGCGAGCGAGACCTCGTTGACTGCCGTCACCGATCCGAACGACTTGGTCACCGAGTTGACGACCAGCAACTGGTCAGTCTCACCACCACCGGTGCGCGTCATGCCCGCTTCACTCGTTGCGAGCACGACGTCCGCAGGATCACTGGTGGGTTCGACCTCGAGTCGGGCCGCAGTCGGGTCGATCCCGTGCCATCGCGCTACCTGGTCAATGACATTGGCACGCGTCGACGCCACAAGCCCCCACAAGCCACGCGGCTGTTCGAGAACGAGAATCAGCCAGACCGCGTTCAGCCCGGCCAGCGCCGACAGTTCCAGTTCGAAGAACCCCGGAATTCCGACAAGGTACGCGGCACCGAGGAGCGGCCCGGTCAGTTCGGAAAGTCCGCCGATGACGGCAACCGACACGACATTGATGCTGTCGCTCGGGGTGAACAACGCTCGGGTGACGAAGCTGTTGGCGAAGGCGAGAACCGAACCACCGAGTCCGGCGATGCACCCGGCGAACCCATAGGCGAGCAGCGTTGTGCGGCGAGGAGCGATGCGGAAAACCCGTGCCGCGCTCTCATTGTCACGCAGGGCCACCAACGATCTACCGAACCCTGAGCCTTTCACGATGCTGGCCAACGCGAGAATCGACACGAACGCCACCAACGCCACGTAGTAATAGCCCTTCGACGTCGTTATTTCGGTCCCAAGAAACTTGAGCGGCCGCGAACTTCGACCCGCCCCGAGCGCCCACTCTTGGCGCAGGAGCCAACTGAACGTGACCAGAGCGAAGGCAAGGGTGGCGATCGCCAACTGCAACCCTCGTACGCGAAGCGCCGGGAGCCCGACCAGCACCGAGGCCACCGCCCCCGCCAATCCGCCTGCCACCAGACCGAGCATGACACTCCCCATGTCGGTGCCGACACGGACGGCGGCCGCCGCCCCGATGGCGGCGAACGCCACCTGCCCGAGTGAGAGCTGACCGGCCAAGCCGGTGAGAAAGCTGACCGAAATACCGATGATCGCCAACGCGAGAATGGTCGTGATCACAAAGGCCGACTTGTTGGTGATCCACAGGGGCATCAACGCCGCGAGGACGGTGACGACCGCACCGACAACCCAACCAAGGTTTCGAAGGATCCAAACATCCATGTACGCATCGGGCAGTCGGTCTTCGTTGACGATCCCATCCCATCGTTCGGGCTCCTCGCGACCGCCGCGCACATGCAGCGCCACACCGACCAAGATCAACACGAACAAGGCCACATCGAAGTAACCGGTGGCGTTCGGGTTTGTGTTGATGGCTTGCTCGAGGACCCCCAGGCCGAGCCCGGCCGCGAAGGCGACGGGGAGGCTGCTGAACCGAGCGAGCGCGGCGACGGCCAACCCCCGGATAATGAAATCGGGTCCGAAGGTGTCGGGGGTGACGGTGCTCTGGTTGGGGATGATCAGCATGGCCGCGAACGCAGAGATCCCACCAGCCAGCGCCCACGACAACATCGACATGTGTCGTGGGTCGACACCGGCCAGCGTCGCCGCGTCAGGATTCGACGCTGCGCCTCGAATCGCCAGCCCATAGCGGCTCCGTTGGAGAAACAGATACAGCGCTCCCACCACCAGGGGAGCGAGAATCAACAAAGCGGTCGCCGACGACGAGATGTACGCCGACAGGTCGAAGTCGGGAAAGAACGGTGGCTGGGGGAAGCTGGCGCCACCGAGGCCGCCACCAGAGAACGACAATGCCAGCAACAGCAGAGCCTGAGAGGTGCCGAGGGTGGCGACCATCGCCAACACCTTCGGTGAATCGGAAAGTTTCTGCACCACCACCGTCTCGAGGCCGGCGCTGAGCAAGGCCGACACGATGATCGCCCCGACGAACCCAAACCAGTAGGGCACGCCATAGCCGGTGACGACGACCGACATCATGGCTGCCGAGACGAGGCCGACCGCCCCGTGAGCAAAGTTGATGAAACCGCTGGATCGATACGCGAGAACAAGTCCGATGCCCAACAACGCATAGCCGACACCAAAGATCGAACCCAGCAACATCAGCGGAGCCGAGAGGTCAAAGCCCCACATCGCCAACATCACCATCAGCCCCTGAGGGCGTGCGAAAGCCCTTCGAGGTACGCACTGCGGACAAGATCGGGTTGTGATCGAAGCACCGCTGATGGCCCCTGGTAGCCGATCTCACCCTTTTCCATCACATAGGCGTAGTCGGCGACAGAGAGCGCGATGTTCACCGACTGTTCGACCAACAACACCGCCGCGCCCCGTTCGGCGATCCGGCGAACAACCGGAAGAAGATCGGCGATGACTCGAGGGGCGAGGCCTAGAGAAAATTCGTCGATCAACAACAAACGCGGACGCACGATCAGTGCCTTGGACATGGCGAGCATCTGGCGCTCGCCACCTGACATCGTCTCGGCTCGTTGATGTTGCCGTTCGGCCAGCCGCGGGAAGATGTCGAACACCTCGGCGAACGGGTCGACGTCATCAACGCGATCGAGGCCGTGACAAAAGAGACGCAGGTTTTCTGCGACGGTGAGCGGGCCGATGATCGCGTTGCCACCGACGACCTGGTGCAAACCCATGCCGACCCGCCAGGTGGGACGAGTTTTGGTGATGTCGAGCCCGGTGTAGACGATGCGTCCTCCGATGGTGGGCTCCAGTCCGGAGATCGATCGCAACAGCGTGGTCTTGCCGGCGCCGTTCGTGCCGAGCAGGGCGACGACTTGACCGGGTTCGATGGTGAGATCGACATCGAACAACACCTGCACGGAACCGTAGGCCACCTGAAGACCTTCGACCGAGAGCACGGGTGGCGATTCGCCGTCGAGCCCAGCCACCCGTCGTGGCACCTGTGCCGCTGCGACGGATGCGCGGTCGGTGCTCGAATCCTGCGACGAGTCGGCGTAGCGGCGGACGGCCCAACCCACCCACACCAGCGGCACAGCAAAGAGCCCCAACCGCCACTGGTCGCTGACTGAGGCGGGGAAGATCTCCAGCACGACTAGTCCGAAGAAGGCTCCTCCGGTCATGAACATCACCTGAGCGAAGGCGAGGCGTCGGCGAAGACGCGGTGCCACCGCGGGAAAGACCGCGGCATCGAGCGCGGCCGCAGCGAGCCCAAGGGCCCCACCGGCAATCATCCAACACACCACGAGTCCGATATAGGTGGTCGACAGCGCGCCGACAAAAACCAATACACCGGCGACGAGCAGTTGTAGACCGATCGCGTCGGCTCGACGGCTGCCGGCCAGTCGATCGAGGCGGTGGTACCAGGGGCCGAACCCGTTGATCGCAACGCTGGCCAATGCGCCGATGCCCAGCACCGCAGCCACCTGGCGAGGGCTTCGTTGCCATTCGTCGACCAGGATGTGCCAGGCGGGTTGCGCGCCGCCGAACACGATCAGTCCTACCCCGAATGCCGCCCCGTACGACCGGCGGGGCCAGGGGGCGTCGAGAACCCCTGCAGTCGGTTCGGTCTCGACATCGTCGTCATGGAACAGCGCGTGCGGCCCAATCAACAACGCGGCGATGAGACACCCTCCGAACGAGATCCACAACACGGTGTCGTAGCCGACATCGGTGAGGATGCGAAGACCCAGTGGCCAGGCGGCCCCAACAGATACGCCGACCCAATACAGCGACATCGTGCGCAGACGATTGCCTGGTGCCGCCGCCATGGCAAGAAGTGGCCTGTGCAGTACGAGCGATGGTGCCGCGCCAAGGACGTATAGCACGCCGCCGACGACGAACAGGTTGAGCTGAATCGTCCAGGCCATCAAGGCCAGCCCAATGGCAGCCACGATCCCACCCACGACTAGCAGCAGCCCGGCCGGCATCGTGCTGCGGGTGCGGACAGTCATCCACGCGACACCGATGGCCAGGCATCCGAACAACACGGTCTCGCTTACCAGAGCCCCCGCAAGGTCGAGCCGCGCCGCCACCTCGACCCGCCAGAACAACAACACGATGAGCGGCGCCGTGATCGCCGCGGCTTGCAGCGCCAAGCCCCGGAGCGCTCGGGGGAGTCGAGGCTGAGCCTGTCGCTCAACCATCGAAGTCGATAGGTGATCCACCGACGACCATGCATTCACATCCTGCATCGAACGCGAACGGCATGAACGAGCCGCCGCCTGCGTATTGACCCGGCACGAACTGCACGCTGTAGACCGACGCTGCTTCGAAGCCGGCGCCGAGTGCCCACATGGCGTCGCCGAATCCTGCCGCGCTGACCTCGGCGGCACCGTCGCCGGCAGCGACGAGGAGTCGCAATGCATCACAGAACATCAAGCCGGTTCGAACCATCGCTCGGTCGTCGATGGCGAGCCCTGCATCCGAGAAAACATCGATGCACGCGGCCTCGGCATCATTGGCGGGGAACGGCCATTGATCGTCGGCGACATCGGCTCCAGGGAGGACGCTGATTCCTGTGGCGCCGACCATCTGAGGCCCATAGTTGAAGATGTTGAAGTCGGGTGAGTCGTAGCTTGAGACCGCGTATTGAGGCTCGAAGTTCTGGGTGATGGCGGTGTTGATAAACCACGAGATGAGCCGCGACCCGCCGATGGCCACAACCCGATCGACGTTGGCTTCTTTGAAGTTGACGATCGCCTGAAGCAAGTCGTTCTCGAATGCTCTCCCGTCGGTGGGGTCGATGGTGTTGAACGAAGCGACCTCCACTCCCGCAGCGTCGAGTACCGGCGCGAACTCCTGCTCGTAGGCGCGTTGGCTCAGGTCGGAGTCAATGGAGATGACACCCACAGTGCCGCTGGCGAACCACCCACTGTCGGTGAGACTGCTGGCCATACCGGCGGTGAGATTGTCGTAGGACGGCAAGAAGGGCGACCAGAGATAGGGAGCGAGTTCGTCGAACCCGGCATCATCGACGGGGTACAGCGTGGCGTCGAGCATGAGGGTTTTGGCGTTGGCGTAACACGGGCGGGCATTTTCCTGGAACTGTCCGGTCATCACCACCGCAAATGCCCGGTCGTCCTGGGTGATCGCGTTGCAAAGCGCCTCTTCGGCCACCGGTCCATCGGTCATGGCATTGAAGACATGCACCTTGGCATCGATGGTTCGCCCGGCGATGCCACCGCGGGCGTTGATGTCGTCAACCAGCGCCGCGACCTGGGCTTCGCGGTCGCCCTCGGTCGGCACCTCCCAACCAAAGGCCGCGGCCACCGCGGAGGTGTCGGTGATGATGAACGACACCGTGATCGTGTCATCGGTAACACCCGGCGTTTCGGGCCCCACCGGTGCCAGCGCCGCCGGGCCATCGGTTTCGTCATCGTCGACACCGCTCGATGAGTCTGCGGGTTCCGCAGCTTCGGTCGAATCGGGTTCCGCGTCTTCGGGATCGCTCGCCGGCTGTGAGCAACCGGCCGCAAGCAACGCCAGCATCAACAGGCAGCTTCCAAGTCGTTTCATGATGATCGGCATTGGGTCCTCATTCATGTGTTGGCTGTGCCTTCAAACGGTTCTTCAAAGGTACCGTCGAACGTGTCGCCGTGCCGTCGTTCACCCCAGCGGCCCGCACCGCGGTTCGATACGCCGACCTGCGTTCGTTGAGATAATCGCTCGTGAGGTACGCCGTCAAACCCAACACCACCAACACGGCGGCGGTTTGGGCGATGCGGTCGAGCCTGAGCCAGCCCGTACCGATCTCATGCAGCAGCACTTCGTTGAAGCCCACGAGATACAGAATCGCCCCGAGACCCGGACCAAACCATGGTCGACCGATAAGCCGATTCATGACTTCAAGGTTCCGAACTGGGCCCCTTCGGATCCCGAAACCAGATATGAGGCAGCCTCGAGTCGGCCTCGTTCGGCAGGGAATCCCTGCACCAAGGCCATGGAAAGGTCGCGAAACCCGCGAGAGATGGGCCCGCTCATTCCGGTGTTCGACGTGCCGCACGCCTTCAAGGCGTGGACGGCAACCTGGAAACAATTGTCTGCGATCTCGCCTTTAGCGATGCGCCAGTTCGCAATGACGTCGCCTTTGGCAAGAATTTCGGGATCGGCGGTCTCCAGTTCGATCTGGCGCCGAGCCCACAAGAATGCCGTATCGAGGTGGCTACGCATCTTTCCGATGAGTTGTCGGTGGACATCGCTGCTCCCGATGGGGTCGTCAGAGTTCGCGTATTTCGTGCTGGTGAGATAGTTCATGGCGAAGTCGTAGATCGCTTGAGCAGCGCCGACGTACACCGAGGAGAGCGCCACCTGGTTGCCGACGAAACTTCCACGGCTGACAAGGGTCATGTTCACGAAAGCACCGGGCACGGTCAGCGAATCCTCGTCCGGTACAAAGACATTTTCGAGGATGATTCCGTGCGTGGCGGTGGCCCGCATTCCGACCGCATCCCATTTGGTGCGTTCCGCAACGCCGGGGGTAGAGCGCGGGATAAGAAAGACGGCGAGGTCAGCGGCGGTGTCGCCGGTGTCGAGTTTGGCGGTGACGAGATAATCATCAGCGATTCCGGTGGCGCAGCCGAAGGATTTCACCCCATTGATCACCCAACCGCCGTCGGCACGCGATGCCTCGGTAGCGATGGTCACCGCGGCACCTTTGGTGCGCACTGATTCGCTGGCAAAGTTGGCGACCCAGCGACCTTCGTCGCCCATCCGGCGCAGCACCTTTTCGCCGAACGCCCGAACTGTCGGAATCTCGTCGTCGGGGAAAAGGCCGGCGTCGATCGCGGCGAGAGGCAACAGGCCACGCGATGAGCCGCTGCACTGGAAGAAGTAGGCGAGCGATGTGGATGCGCACTCGGTCGCCATCGCGAAGGTCGCAGCCGCAAGGTCGCGCAGACCTCCTCCGAGCCCCCCGTACTCAACTGGTACGGTCAGGCCGAGCAGTCCGGTCTCGGAGATTGTCTGGACATGTTCGATCGGAAACTCACCGGATCGGTCGGCTTCGATGGCGCGAGCAGCCAACGCCGGAAGTACCGAATCGACTCGGTGGGCCCGCTCGAGTTCAGCCTCGGTCAAGTCCTCGATGAGTAGCGCACCGCGAGGAGAGTTGTAAGAGTCAGTGTTCGGCAAGGATCCTCCCGAAGCCGGTGATTTGATCATCGATCCCCGTCGCCCGTAGAGCGTGCCAGAGCGTAGCGACATTGATCGCTAGGACTGGCTTGCCCAACTCATGTTCGAGCTGTGCCGCTTGATGGACAAAGGAAAGATTGGTGCCGACCTGAACAATGGCGTCGACGTCGGGGCCGTCGAGCGACTCGATGACCGGCGTCAGCATCTCGGGGGTGACCTTGGCAATCGCGGTGGCCGACGGACATCGCAAGCCGGTCACGGACGCCACATCGAATCCGGCTTCGGCGAAGAAGGCGGATACTTGCTGATCGGCGATCGGCTGGTAGGGGCTGAATACCGAGATCCGTTCGGCTCCCAACGCCCGGAGCGCGTCGCGGCAAGCGCTCGCGCCGGTCGAGACGCCGAGTCCGTTGCTCCGGCGCCGAACCCGCTCCTCAAAGGCGATATTGCCGGCCACGCCACCCCAGAAGGTTTCGGCGCTCATCCCCATCAGGAGATACGTGGGCTCGCAGGTGATGACGTCGCGGATGGCGGTAGTGATCGATTGGCGTATTTCGTCGAGCAGTCGTTCGAATTCGGCGTCACTGTCGAGGCTCGGGTTCTCGATGTACATCCGACCGGTGTGAAACGTGACGCCCTCGGGTCGAATCATGGCCAGGTCGTGTTCGACGACCGTGTTGGTCGACGGGGCGATCACGGCGATCCGGCCGCGCTCGCCAACCACCTGCTCCCCCATCGCCTCTTCATTCATCGTCTGGTCTCGTGGCACTAGCGAGCACGACGTCTGAGTCGCCCTCGTTGACGGCGAAGAGATCGGCGAAGGTTGCGCCGCTGTAGAACACGTTGCCGTTCGCGGAAACCGCGAGCCCGGTGAGATCATCGACCCGCGGCGAGCCCAACTGGTCAAAGGCGACCACGGCGCCGTCGGTGTCGAGCCATACGAGCACGCCGTCGCGTTCACCGGATGCACCACCGAGGTCGCCATCGGTGCTGCCGGTGGCCACGACCCAACCGTCGACCGCCCGCACCTCAAAGACCGAGTCGGTTCCAGCGGTACCGAACTGGGTGATGAACCGCTGGTTGCCGTCGGCGTCGTACGACGCGATGAACGCATCACGCAACCCTGCGTTCGGGCCGCCCAGGTTTCCCTCAGTCGATCCGGCGAGCAGCACGCCGCCATCGGCGGTCGTACCAACCCCTTGGGGCCAGTCGAGTTCTGGCGTGCCGAATTGGCGAGTCCAGATGATGTCGCCGGACGGACTCATGCGAACGACGAACGCGTCCTTTCTGCCTGCGTGGGCATCACCCAAGACGCCTTCGGTGTAACCGGTGAAGTACAGGCCTCCGTCAGGGGCCAGGCTCGAGCCCTGACCCCAATCGGCAGCATCGGTGCCGACCTGGCTGATCCATTCGAGGTTGCCGTCGGCATCGAAACGAGCGACGAAACCGTCGAACCCTTCACGATCCGTCGCCAGGTCGAGAACGCTCGCCGTATAGCCGGTGATGTACGCACCGCCATCGAATGCAGTGACGTCAAAGCCCCGATCCCAGCCTTCGCCGCCGAATTGCCGGCGCCAGACCTCGGTACCATCGCCGTCGAACTTGGCGAGCCATACGTCTGCCGAGCCGGCATTTTCAGCGGCAAATGAGCCTTCGGTGAAACCGCCGACATAGATGAACCCGTCAGGCGACATCGAGACACCGAGCGGGGAGTCGCTGCTCTCGCCGCCGAACTGAGTTTGCCAGAGGACCGACCCTTCGTTGCTATATCGGGCGAGTACAACATCGCGACCGCCGGCGTTTGGTTGAACGATCGAACCTTCGGTGGCCAACGCCACGACGACATCACCGTCGGGCGCGGCTGCCACACCGAACGAGCTATCGGGTTGGGGCGAGCCGAACTGCACTTCCCACGGGTCTACGGTTTTGGTGTCACTGGTGCACGAGACGGCGGCGAGCGCCACCGACATCATCACGAGTCGACGACGAGCTCGGTGTCCGGGGAACCTACTTCTTCTTCCTGACTGCAACAGTCGCCCCCACGACGACGGCAGCGAGCGCAAGCGGTATTACCCAGCCGGGTAAGCCGTCGCCGCCACCATCGGTGTCGGCTGCGGCATCTGCATCATCGGTGGCGGTGTCTGTCTCTGCAGGTGCAGCGGTTGTCGCCGGTGCCGCCGTTGTGGTGGCCGGCGCCGCCGTTGTGGTGGCCGGCGCGGCCGTTGTGGTGGTCACTGATTCAGGCGCCGCGAAGGTCACCTCAGTACCGATGGCGTTGGCTGAATTACCGATGCCGTCGCTGATCACAATGAAGCAGGGAGTGGTTGGATCGCAGCGGCCATCGACCACATTCACGACATAGTCAATGGTGGCCGAGCCGTCAGCACCGACCTCTGCGGTGTACTGGCCGTAGTTGCTGAGTTCACAGTCAGCGGGGCCGGTGGCCGGGAAGATAAAGCACTGCACCGCAGTGAGCGTCGAACCCGGTGCATACCCGTGGCCGGTGACGGTGACCACGTCGTCTTGGACGAGATTTTCGGTCTTGGACAGATCGGCGGTTTCACCGTTGTGAGCAACACCGTGGTCAGCGAACGCTGGAGCCGAAGTCAGGCTCAAGAGAGCGACGATTACCGTGGAGAACACGAGCAGTCTGCGGGTCATGTCTGAGAGATCCTCCAACTAGTGACCGCACCACGCGGTATCCGAGTCCACACTCGGTCGGCAACGACACTAGAACGAAACAGCGTTCCGGTCAACGAAACAGCGAATGCTCACAGTGTGACCTGGCCCGTTGTGCAGCAGGTTTCAAATTGATCTGCGTAGCCGTTCTCGACCGACGAGACCACGGATCCTGGTTCTCCACCGACAGGACTGACGCAGCCCGTCACTCAAACGGGTAGGCGCCGATGTCGCGGAGTTCGGTTTCCATCGCCCAGACCGCTTTGATCATCGAGGCTTGGAGCATGTAGTCGTGTGCAGTGCCGACATTCGCCGCCCGCTCAGCCATCTGCTCGAGTGCCTCCTTGCGAACCGCGGGGTCCGACGCTGTGAGCGTGACCGCGTTCGCGTGCGTGTGCTTCTGGACGAAGTCGAGGGCGAGTCGGCGGCGAAGCTCTGCGTACTCGCTGAAACGCTCACCGGTCACCGTGCCGTGTAAGAGTCCAGCCAGCCCGCCTGCCAGCAATACGGCATCGTGTACTCCGCCATTCATCCCCATGCCGCCCAGCGGATTGTTGATGTGTGCGGCATCGCCCATGAGCACCACTCGGCCCACACAAAATTGATCGGCTACGCGCTGGTGCACGCGATAGATCGTGCGGTGGGCCACCTCGTATGCAGTCGGCTTGGCGACCACCCCCTGGAATCGTCGTTCAGCGCTTTCGTCGCTGAGCGCCTGCTCGTCAGTCTCCCCATCGAAGACAGGGAAAAGGGCCCGCCAAAGATCGACGGTCCGCAGGAGCACCATCCACTCATCGGGATCGGACACATAGTTGACGTAGGAGAGATCCTCCATATGGTCGGACAACTCATAAGGCGTCGAGATCACGAGATACCGGTCGGCGTAGGTCATGCCATCGAACCTGCAACCGAGCGACTTTCGCACAGCGCTTGAGGCACCGTCCGCCCCGATCACCGCGTCGGCCTCGATAATCTCACCACTGCCCAGGATCGCGGCAGCGCCCTCGGACCGCTGTTCGACAGCCCCAATGGCCGAATCAAAGCGCACATCGACCAACGGGTTCGACGCAAACTGTTCGAGAAGGATCTGGCACAGCTTGAACTGTTCGCACTGAAGACGAAACGGGTAGTTCGTGGTGTCACCCAGTTCGCCGAGATCGAATCGGGCCACGACCCCCATATGGCGATCTCGGTAGGCGAAGTGTCGAGCGATGAGGCCGCGGCCGATCATCTTGTCGACGACGCCGTACGGTCGAAGCAGTTCGAGAGTTGCTGGGTGAAACGTTGAGGCCCGCAACTCGACAGGGAGCGACGGGGCTGCCTCGAGCAAGGTGACCCGAACATTGTTCTTGGCAAGCACCGCGGCAGCCACACAACCGACTGGACCGGCGCCGGCCACAACGACATGTGGCGCGATAGTCGTCGAGACACCTGCGGGCATTTCAGAACTCGCGAAGCATCATGCCGTGGCCCAAGAATTGATCATCGATATCGAGGGCCCGCAGAGCGTGCCACAGACAGGTTGCGTTGATGGCCAGTACGGGTTTGCCGAGTATCTGCTCGGCCTCGTCAGCGACCGCCACCATCGACAAATTGGTTCCACACTGGATGATGGCATCGACGTCGGGACCATCGAGACGCTTCAGTTCCTCCAGGAGGGTGTCGGGCTCAACCTCAGCGATCGAGGTGGCCGTCGCACACTTCAAACCGTGAACTCGTTTCACGTCGTAGCCGCACTCGGAAAAATAGCCGTCAACCTGCGCATCGCCCACCGGTTGATAGGGGGTTATGCACGCGATGTTGGAGACGCCGAGACGTTCGAGCGCCGCGTTGCAGGCATCCGCGCCCGAAGTGATCCCGAGATCGCCGATCTGAGCGCGCACGCCGGCCTCGAATGCCGCGTTTCCTTCCTTCCCTCCCCAGAATGTCTCGGCCGACATCCCCATCAAGATGTAGTCGGGTTTGCACGTCATGAGGTCTCGGAGTGCGGTGGGGATGGTCTCGCGAATCAAGCCGAGGAAGTGCAGAAACTTCTCGTCGGTGCTCAGATCGGCGGCTTCGACGAAGAACCGCCCACTGTGAAAGGTGACCCCGGGTGGCCGTACCTGGTTGAGATCGTGTTCGACGACCGTGTTGGTCGACGGCACAACCACGCCGATCTTTGCTCGGTATCCAACAACATCAGGCACAAGGAACCCCCAAGGAACGCTGTTCCGCTCTGTCCAACACTACACCGAGGCACCAGGGGCGCCCGCATGTGGCCCCGGAAGCAGGCTCTCCCAGAACCACGGAGACGATCGCCGGAAGGGGCCGAGTTGATCAGTCCAACCCGTGGAGGTACTCGAGGGTCTCGTCTTCTGAAACCACGTCGGCATACTTGGCGTCAAGGTCGAACAAGTTGGCGTCGTGGACGCCCTGATCGCGATCGCCGACTGCCTCGCGAACCACAATCGGAACAAAGCCGTACTGGCAAGCATCGAGGGCAGTGGCCCGCACACAACCGCTGGTGGAGACCCCCGCATGGATCAAGGTGTCCACCCCGAGTGTCGTCAGTGTCGACGCAAGCGATGTGCCGAAGAACGCCGACGCGTACTGCTTGGTGACGACGATCTCGCCGGACTGCGGCTCAAGCCCCGGGCCCGGTTCGCCGAGTGGGTTTCCCTCGATGAAACACTTCAGGGCGTCGACCTTGCGAAAGAAGACCCCGCCATTGGCACCGTCTGGCTGAAACTCGACCCGCGTGTGAATGATCGGGATCCCGGCCGCCCGCGACGCTCGCAGAAGCCGTTCTGACGATTCGCGAGCATCCTCGACGCCTGCATAGAGGGGCGAGTCAGCATCGAGGTACGCCTGGCAGAAGTCGATGATGACCAGAGCGGGACGACGACCGAAGCCGAGTCGCTTCGAAAAGCCGGCCGCTTTGTAGTCGAGGTCGAGGCCCGACTCGCTCATGGAATCTCGAGACGGAGAACTCATGGGTGTTCGGCTCCTTCGGCTACGCCTTCGACCGGCCCCTCGACGATTCCCTCGGCGACCAACTGCTCGATCTCGTCGTCTTCGAGGTGCAGAATATCGCGCAAGACCTCGAGGTTGTGCTGTCCGAGAGTCGGCCCCGACCAGCGAACCTCGCCGGGCGTGTCGGACAGCTTCGGCACGACGTTCTGCATCGGTATCTTCCCGAAGTCATGGCTGTCGATCCATTTGATGGACTCGCGAGCTGCGAAGTGCTCGTCGGCCAACATTTCGGGAGCTCGATACATCTGGCTATTGGGCACGCCGTGTTCTTCGAGGAGTGCGTGTAGTTCATGGCTCGTGTAGTCGATCGTCCACTCGGCGATGAGACCGTCGAGTTCGGCCTGGTTTTCGCCGCGGGCGAGATGTGTCGCGTACCTCACATCGGTGGCGAGTTCAGGACGGCCCATCGCCTCGGCCAGTCGGCGCCAGACGGTGTCCTGATTTCCCGAGATCAGGTGCATCCCGCCGCCCGCCGTCGGATAGATGTTCGCTGGCGCGATATTCGGAATCAACGAACCGGTTCGTTCACGGATGAACCCGGCGACGTGGTACTCGGTGAGCAATGACTCCATGACGGCCAGCACCGACTCGTACAGGGCTGCATCGATCACCTGCCCGCGACCGGTGCGTTCACGAGAATGCAAGGCGCTGAGCGTGCCGATCGTCGCGAACAAAGCGGTGAGGGTGTCACCGATACTGATACTGGTTCGGCTCGGCACACGATCGGGATCCCCAGTCGTGTACCGAATACCGCCGACCGCTTCGCCGATTGCCCCGAACCCGGGCTGGCCCGAATTGGGTCCGAACTGACCCCAGCCACTCACCCGGGTAATGATCAGCCGTGGGTTGATGGCGTGCAGCGTTTCGGGACTCAGCCCCCATCGCTCGAGAGTTCCGGGCCGGAAGTTCTCAATAAGAACATCGGCCTCTTTGACGAGTTGACGGACGAGTTCCTGACCCGCTTCCTCACGCAAGTTCAGCGTGACCGACTTCTTGCCTCGAGCGACAACCGGCCACCAAAGCGAGCGCCCTGCGGCGATCTCTTGACCCCAATCGCGCATGGGATCACCCTTGCCCGGCGGCTCGATCTTGATCACTTCAGCACCATGGTCAGCGAGTTGTTGACCACAGAAGGGACCAGCGAGCAGTGTTCCCATCTCGATTACGCGAATGTCACTCAGGGCTCCAGGCATACCCAACACTATGCTCGGCTCCGATGACGAAACGTATCCAGATCGTCGAGGTCTCTCCGCGCGATGGTCTTCAGGCCGATCCGGCCGACCTCACCACCGGCCAGAAGGTTCGGCTCATCGAACGGCTCATCGCTGGAGGCCACACTCGCATTGAAGCCGCCAGCTTCGTCAGTCCGAAGGCGGTGCCAAAGATGGCCGACGGTGATGCAGTCATGGCCAAGGTTCCCCGAATCGATGGGGTCAGCTATAGCGCGCTCGCCTTCAATTCGCGTGGTGTCGAGCGGGCGATCGCCGCCGAGGTTGATGAGGTCACCGGTGTCGTCGTCGCCTCTGAAACCTTTTCGCAGCGAAACCAGAACGCATCGATCGCCGAGTCGATCGAGCGATGGGCCGCAGTGGGTGACGCAGCCCGAGCGGCCGGCAAGAAGACCTCGGTAACAATCGCCGCGTCCTTCGGTTGCCCCTTCGAAGGTCGTGTCGACCCTGCACTCGTCGTCGACATTGCCCGCCAACTCGCCGCGACCAAACCTGACGAGATCGGGCTTGCCGACACCATTGGGGTGGCAGTTCCCAGCAAGGTCGCATCCCTCGTCGAGGGCGTTTCCCTTGCGGTCGACGCAATCCCACTGCGCGGGCACTTTCACAACACTCGCAATACAGCCTTGGCCAACATCGTGGCAGCGATCGACGCCGGGGTACGTATCTTCGATTCGAGCCTCGGTGGTGTCGGAGGATGCCCGTTTGCTCCACGCGCAACCGGCAACGTACCCACCGAAGACGTCGTCTACCTGTTGCACGAGATGGGTTTCGACACCGGACTAGACCTCGACCACCTCATCCAATCCACTGCGTGGCTGGAATCCGAACTCCAACACTCAACCCCCGGCCTGGTCGCCAAAGCAGGCGGGTTTCCCACCCCATGAGCATTCTCGGCAATCGTGTACAACGCGTCGAAGACGTGCGATTTCTTCTCGGCCAAGGCCGATATGTACCCAACGTTGCGCCGAGCGATGCCGCAGCCGTGGTGTTCGTGCGTTCCACCATGGCCCATGCGAATCTTCTCGCTGTCGAACTCGACCAGGCGAGGAACATGCCTGGGGTGCTCGCCATTGTCGATGCCGAATCGCTCGGGGCGAATCCGACACCGGGTTTTCCACCCATCCCGCGGCCTGATTTTTTGCAGCGCCACCTACTCGCAACAAACCGAGTTCGGTTCGTCGGACAACCCATCGCGGCCGTCGTGGCAGACACTCTCAGCCAGGCGATCGATGCCGCTGAGATGGTCGTCGTCGACTACGAACCTCTCGATGCGGTGATCGATCCGCGCCGCGCCGGCACCCACCCGACGGCCTTGTACGACGAACTCGGATCGAATGCCTTGCCCCCGATGCCACTGCCCGAGGTGCCGATTCCCGACTTCTCGGACTGCGATGTCGTGCTCACGATGGAAATCTCCAACTCTCGGATGAATGCTGCGCCCATCGAACCCAGGGTTGCCGCCGCCCACTGGCACGCCGATGACACGCTTACCTGTTGGTCGTCGACTCAAGGACCTCATGCAGCCCGTTCGCAACTGGCGGCTGTGGCCGGCTTGGCAGATGAGTCTGTGCGCGTGATCGTGCCTGACATTGGCGGCGGGTTCGGCGCCAAAGCCGAACCGAGCCTGGAAGAGTGCGCTCTGGGGTGCCTGTCTCGCATCGTGCAGCGCCCGGTGTTGTGGGTCGAGTCGCGCACCGAAAACTTGCAGGCCATGTGTCACGGCCGGGCCCAGTACCACACGGTCACGATGGGCGGTCGCGCCGATGGACGCATCACCCACTATCACCTCCACAATCTCACCGATGCCGGATACACCCCTACCGGGGCCGGGTTTCTTCCCTTCCTCACCGGGACAGTGGTCCAGGGTTGCTACGACATCGACCACGTCGCCTATACGTTCGAGACTGTCGTCACCAACACGTCCACCATCGGCGCGTTTCGTGGGGCAGGCCGCCCCGAGGCGATCGCCACTCTCGAACGGGCTGTCGACATGTTTGCCGCCGAGGTAGGCATCGATCCGGTCGAGGTGCGTCGCCGCAACTTCATCGATCCCGGCAGTTTCCCCTTCACCACCGGGACGGGTTCGGTCTATGACTCGGGCCGGTTCGCCGAAGGGCTGCGGCTCGCCTGTGACATCGCCGGCTACCAACAACTCCGCTCGGACCAAGCAGCACGTCGAGAATCGGGAAGCCAGAAACTCTTGGGTATCGGTGTGGCATCGTTTGTCGAAGTCACAGCCGCAGCACCGGGCCCCCAGACCGAGCACGGCGCGATCGCACTGCTCGACGACGGATCATTCAGGGTCGACTTCGGGGCAACGGCGATGGGCCAGGGCACCGAAACCACAATGGCGATGATCGCCGCCGATGGCCTGGGCGTGGGCATCGAGCAAATCACACTTCGCTCAGGTGACACCGACACGATTCCCCACAGCAACATCACTGCGGGGTCTCGTACAACCCAGGTCCTTGGACCGACGATGGTCGACGCTTCCGAGCGGATGGTCGAAGCAGCCAAATCGGTCGCCGCTCACGTGTTGGAAGCAGCAGTGGACGATCTCGTGTTCAACCAACAAGCTGGCACGTTTGCCGTTGTCGGCACACCCGCCATCTCGATCGACTGGCCGGCCATAGCCGCTGCGACCGAGGTGCCGCTCACCACGGTGGGCGAGTTCGCCCAGGAGTCGCCGACCTTTCCATCGGGCTCCAACATCGCCGTGGTTGAGGTAGATGCGGTAACCGGGTCCGTCGAGCTTCTGCGCCTGATCGCGGCCGACGATGCCGGCACCATAATCAATCCAATGCTCGCCGAGGGGCAGGTGCATGGTGGTCTCGCCACTGGGGTCGCGCAAGCGCTGTACGAAGAGATCGTCTACGACGAAGACGGGAATCTCTTGACATCGAACTTCATCGACTACTCGGTCCTTTCGGCGCGCGAAGTACCGTCATTCGAGACCACGCACTATGAAACCCCTTCGCCCAACAACCCGCTGGGAGCGAAAGGCATCGGCGAGTCTGGAACCGTTGGTTCGACCCCGGCGGTCCAAAACGCTGTCATCGATGCGATTCGGCATCTCGGGGTGACACACATCGACATGCCGATGACTCCACAAAAAGTATGGACTGCAATCACCAGTGCATCTGGGTGAATTCTGACCAAATCGCCTTCTAGCTGAGGCCTTGTAGCCAACCCAGAACGTCTGAACACGTCGCCACTTCGCTGACAGTCGCAAGTGATGCGATCGCAGCGTCATGAGGTTCAGCGCCGAAGGCCGCACACCCGTCAGACAACACCACGGTGTGGAGATCGAGCACATGCGCAGCCCGAACCGTCGATGCCACGCCGCCGTTCGTGACGATTCCTGCAATCAGCAATGCCGTGATACCCAACCGATCAAGGACGAACTCGAGGCGGCTCGCATGGAAGGCCGAGTAGGCCACCTTTTCGACGGTGATGTCGATGGTGCCCACCGCATCGATCGACGACTGCCCCCAGCTTCCCGGGGCGAAGTCACCGTCGGTGAGAAACGGCCGCAGACGCGCCAGCGGTTCGGAGATCAATGGTCCGTCGGGGCCTGGCACCAGAGTGAACAGGGTCGCAATGGTTGGTATCGCCTGAGATCGCGCCGCATCGACGACCGCACCAAGCCGTTTGGGTAGCGCTTCGATCGTTGTCGAGGTCACGCCACCTCTGGCGTAGGCCCCGTCGGGATGAATGAAGTCGTTCTGCAGATCGACCAGTAGCAGAGCGGTCGACGCCTGGTCGAGGTGGGCAAGCCCACTCATGAGGCGGACGCAGTGGTGATGAGCACGTTTCCTAGCGCATCGACTTCGGCGGTGAAGCCGGGTTCGATCACGATGGTGGCGTCGGGTTGCTCAAGGATCGCCGGCCCCTCGCATCGCCAGCCGGAGGGGAGTTCTAGCCGCGGCCAGATCGCGGTAGGGCACCACATGCCATCGAAGAACACGTTCCGTTCGCCGGCTGGAGGTGCCGTTGCGTCCGAACGCGGCGCCAGGGCCGCCGGGTCGATCTTGGGCCGGGTGCCCACCACCGTCGTGCGAGCCGAGAGCACGCGCACCGCAATCGACTCGAGCACCCGGCCGTACGTTTCCTCGTACTTCTTCTCGAATGCTCCCAGCACATTGGCATGGCCCAATGTGTCGAGGTCTCCGACCGGTACCGACACGGTGTGGGTCTGACCCACGTAGGACATGTCGAGCACGACCGAGACACTGACGTCGTCGAGCACCATTCCGGAGTCGTCGAGGAAGCTGCGAACGGCGGTTTCATTTCGCCCGAGGCGCTCGGTCAATGTTGCAACCGCCGCCTGGTCAACGAGGTCAGCGACCGCGAGATTGAGTGTTTGGACCACATCGTGTCGAGCATCGGCAACCGTGCACCCGAGAGCACTGGTCACGCCCGGATACCGAGGCACGAGTGCGGCCGACAAGCCAACGTCGGCCAAAAGGCCGCAACTGTGCAACGCTCCGGCCCCACCAAAGGGCATGGCGATGAAGTCTCCCGGATCATGGCCTCGTTCAATCGACACCAGACGCAACGCGCCGGCCATTCGACTTGTGGCGATACGAAGGATCGCCTCGGCCGCGTCCTCGATCGACAGGGCCAGCGGTTCTGCTACCTCTCGACGTACCGCATCACGGGCCGCCTCGATGTCGAGTTGGTCGAGGCCACCGATCGGGCGTTCACCATTGAGGCGGCCCAGCACCAAATGAGCGTCGGTAACGGTCGGGCGGTCGTTGCCGCGCCCATAACAGGCGGGCCCTGGCACCGAGCCGGCAGATTCAGGACCGATTCGTAAGATGCCGCCGGCATCAACCCAGGCCAACGAACCACCACCGGCACCGATGGTCGAGATCTCAATCATCGGCGTCCGGATGACGAGGCCGTAGTCGACACTCGTCTGGGTACCCGACACCACTTCACCATTGGCGATGACTGCGACGTCGAAGCTCGTGCCTCCCATGTCGCAGGTGATGACATTTTCGAATCCGGCCGCTGCTGCCAGATGAGCGCTGGCGATCACGCCCGCCGCCGGTCCGCTCAGCGCGGTGCGAACCGGTAGCGCTCGGGCGGCCGTCGATGTCATGACGCCCCCATTTGACTGCACGATGAAGAACCGTCCTGCGAACCCCCCCTCGGTCAGTGCGAGTTCGAGCCGTTCGATGTAGTCGCCGACCACCGGCTGCAAATACGCGTTGATCGTTGCGGTCGACGTTCGTTCGAACTCCCGCACCTCCGGGAGTAGTTCGGCCGAGCTGGTGATGTGATCATTGGGCCACACCAGCTTGACCGCCTCGAGGGCCAGCCGTTCGTTCTCGTCGTTCGCATACGAGTTGATGAACGCTATACAGCACGCTTCTGCTCCGGCCGCGAGCAGAATCTGAGCTTGAGCGGTCACTTCGGCCTGGTCGATTTCTTGCACGATTGTGCCGTCGGCACCGGTTCGTTCGGCCACCTCGAGCCGCATGTCCCGCTCTACGAGCGGGACGAAGTCGCCCCACAATCCCCACGTATTCGGGCGGTCTCGTCGGCGCATTTCGAGCACGTCTGCGAATCCCGCCGTGGTGATGATGCCAGTGGCGGCTCCCTTGCGTTCGAGCAACGCATTCGTACCGACTGTCGTCCCGTGGATCACGGCGCCGATCTCATCGAATGAGTCGACCACTGCCCTCACACCGGCCAGAAAGCCGAGTTCTTCGTCGCCTCTGGTCGACGGGACCTTGGAAACTGTGAACTCGCCGGATCGGTCATCGACCATGAACACGTCGGTGAACGTTCCACCAACATCGATTCCCACTACGCGGCTCGACTCCTGTGCCGTCATGTTCCTGAATCCTCTGCCGTCGTGTAGCCCAACCGAAGATCGCGCTCGATGGCCTCCAGCGAGCGATCGGCGGGGTCGCCATAACCTCCGCCGCCGGGCGAAGCGATGCGAACCCGGTCGCCTTTGTGCAGTTCGACCCCGACGATTTTCGATGCCAGCGGCGGGATGAGTTCGTCACCGGCCACTTCGAAGCTGATCCGGTTGAGCGCAGATGGACCGCCACCGGCCACGCCCGGCGGCGGGAACCGTCCTCGGTCTCCAAAGGCAAAAACCTCAGCGCTCTCGTCGAGCAATTCGATCTCGTAGTCAGCGCCGAGTCCACCCCGATGCTTTCCGGCCCCACCTGAATCTGGCCGCAACGCCCACCTCGTGTATCGGATGGGGTAGGCCGATTCGAGAATCTCGACCGGGGGGATGGTGGCGGTCGAGAGCGGCGCATTGCCATGGGACAAGCCGTCACTCACCGGGCTGCCCCCCAGGCCACCGCCATAGAAGGTGAACATGACCCACCGGTCACCGTTGGCCCGGTGGCCGGCGATGGAAAGAGCGTTGATGGTGCCATAGGAGCTGCCGTTACTGATCGCCGGGTCGGCGAGGGACAAAGCGCCAAAGATCAGGTCCATGATCCGCAGAATCGTCTCGGTATACCCGGCCACCGGACGTGGCCACGACGCATCGAGTAGTGAACCGTCGGCAATTCGCACCTCGACCGGCTCGAGGCAACCGGCATTCGCCGGAACATCACGAAAGATGTGCTTCAACCCCACGTAGCAGGCGGCGATTGCGGTGCTCTTGGAGATATTCACCGGACCAGCCACCGCGCCTGCGGTACGGGTGAAATCGAGGACTAGGCGATCTCCCTCGATCGTGAGGTCGAGGGAAACCTGAATCGGCTCGTCGACCGACCCGTCGTTGTCGAGGAAATCATCGATGGAATAGGTGCCATCGGGCAGCGCAGCGATATTGCTTCGCATGAGTGACGCAGCGCGAGCGGTGAGCTCGGTGAAGCCCGTTGACACTGTGGCCGCGCCGAACTCGTCGAGCAGGTCCGTCAAGCGGCTGACCCCGAGCTTCAGCGCATTGAGCTGTCCGAACAAGTCACCGTATGCGTTGGTGGGCACCCGACTGATCGCGCAGACGAGATCGACGATGTCGCTTCGCAATTCACCACCGTCGACCAATCGGATGGGGGGAATCAAGACGCCTTCCTGGGCGCTCTCGATTGCCGATGGGTTGTAGTTGCCGGGTACTGCTCCTCCGACATCGGTGTAATGCCCGACCGATGCCAGCCAGCAGAACAGTTCACCATCGTGAAAGAACGGTTGCACCAGCTTCATGTCGTTGAGGTGGGTGCCTCCGCGATAAGGATCGTTGAAGACCCAAATATCGCCCTCACAGGGCCCGCCTTCCTTGGCGGTTCGATCGATGATGAGCGACACGGCGCCTGACATCGACCCGACGAATACGGGCAGTCCCGAAGCCCCCTGGGCGACGGTGGCTCCGGTTGTGCGGTCATAGATGCCGTGTGACGCATCATGGGCTTCGGCGATGATCGGATTGAAGGCGCTACGAAACAGGGTTGCGTCCATCTCGTCGACCAATTGCTCGAGTCGCCCCTGAAGAACGGCAAGGGTGACGGGATCGAGAGTGGTCATGCAGATGCCCCTTGGTCGAGCGCGGAGATGAGGTGGAGCGGCGAAAGCACGTCGGACACCGAGTCCGCCGAAGCGAGATCAGCAAGTGACGTTGCCAACTGATCTGCGGCGGTGGGTGACAGCAATCCGTCAACGTTGTCATTGAACTTCGCGGCCAACTCTTCGGTGGAGAGCGGCCGGTGAGATCCGCCACGATTGGTGAGAACTTCCTCGACCAGCCGGTGTCCATCGGTTGTCTCGACGGTGAGCCGGGCCGGAAATTGATACGGGTAGATGTCGAGGAACGCTGCGTCGGCCACCACATCGACTTTCGCCATGAGCTCGCGGCGATGAGGGTCGGTGGCCAGGGCGTCGGTGAAGTCGGCAAGACCAACACCCAGTCCACCGCCTCCGAGGAAACCGGCGATGACCGTGTACGGCCCGCTGAACTGCGCCTGGTAGCCGGTTTCGGGTCGACGTTTCACGGCGATGGGATCGCCGATGGTGCGAACCGTAGGCGGGGCTACCTCAAGGGTCACCGTGGAGATGTCAACGACCGTCAGTCCGCGGTTACGAAGGGCGATCGCGGCATCGATGCCGGTGTGGGTGAAGTGGTTCGCCGGATAAGGCTTGTAGAAGATTTCCGCCGCTTCCCAGTTGTCACCGAGCCGATCGAGGGTGGCAGACACCCTGCCTTGGTCACCGAGGAAGGCCTGGAACAGACCGAATCGCCCCTCGATGGCGGTGGGGGGACCGGTGATTCCGCGTACCGCCAACTGGGCGGCCGTGACCCCTGACCGTGCTGCCCAACCGCAGTGGATTCGCTTGACGGTGCCGCCCGCTCGGTTGGCTTCGATGATGCCGCTCGCCATCGAACACGCGATGCCCATCGCGTCTTGCGCGACCTCGGCGCTGCCGCTGAGCAATCGCGCCACCGCAGCGGCCGAGCCGACGGCGCCGCAGATGGAGGTGGCATGTTGCCCGCGCTCGAAATACACCGACTGTCGACCTACCGGGTCATAGCCACCCATACCCAAACGCACCGCGATCTCCAGGCCGACGGTAACCGCTTCGAGCAGTTCAGGGCCCGAAGCACCAACCCACTCTGCGGCAGCCAAGGAGGCTGGTACCACCGACGCGCTGGGGTGCAGTATCGAAGGGAGATGGGTGTCGTCGTAGTCAAGCGAATGAGCGAGCACCCCGTTGACGAATGCGGCCTCGGCGGCCGACATTTTCACCGAAGCACCGATGGCGGTCGATTGTGGCGCCGTTCCCTGATCGGTCGAGAAACCCACGATCGACCGACTGGTGTCGAGCGTGCTGGCCCGCACCGCGATGCCCACGATGTCCATGATCCGAGCAGGGATGCCTTCGATCACCTCGCTGGGGATCGAGCCTGTCGCCAGCGAGGCGAGTTGGGTGAGAATTGGCGTGTCGATCATGCGATGGCGAGAGGTCGGGCAGGCGCGCCGGTGGCTCCATGAATGTTGAGATGGGCCAAGACGAAGACGATCTCGTGGGCGCCGGCCGCAGCCGCGTCATCGAGGTTCATCGCTTCGATGATGTTGATTCCCGCCTCGACCAAGAGCACGCGATGCGCGGGCAGAAGGGCGTGCCCGGCGCCGGCAGGGAGACATTCGAACGCGATGGTGTCGGCGCCGGCCAGCGCTATCTTGTGTTCGGCCAACCATCGGGCCCCTGCTTCGCCCACTCCGGGCACCCCCGTACCCACACCGCGATACGCGGCATCGTCGGCGAAATGTTTCCCCCACCCGCTTCGGATCAGAACTGCGTCGCCGGGCCTGATCGGCGTGGATTGTCGGGCGACCGTCGCTTCGAGGTCGGACACGGTGATCTCGTAGCCGGGTTCGCACACTTCGACACCCAGCATGGTGGCAATGTCGAGAAGAACTCCTCGGCCAACAAACGGCGGGAGTTCATGGATGCCCAATACCTCGAACCTTCCGGTGGCCTGCGCCTCGGCGGCTGACACGCCCCCGAAGAGAAGGCCATCGTGGCTGACATGAGCGAGCGCGTCGACATGGGTACCGACGTGGCAACCGGTGGTGAGCAAGTCTGCGGCCGCTGAGCCACCGTCGTCGCGAACCCGGTCGCCATGGCGTCGATCGAGACAGTGCCGAAACGACGGGTGGTTCGGCGACTGGGCCATGCCGTTGATCATGGTTCGACCCAGGTCGTGGATGGTGGCGTGGCCGAGTAGCTCCAGCAGAGCCGCAACATCGCTCATGCGATCACTCCGTGTTGGCGTAGCTCGTTGAGTTGCTCGTGCGAAATTTCGAATTCATCATGAAGAAGAGCATCGGTATCGGCCCCCAATGAGCGACCGGTATGGCGAACGGCGCCCGGGGTCTGCGACATCTTGAACAGCACGTTCTGCATGGCGACGGTACCCAAGCGTTGATCGTCAACCCTGATCACGGCTTCCCGGGCTTCAACCTGGGGATCGGCCACATATTGGGCAACGTCGTAGACTGGGGCCAACGCCACTTCAGCAGCAGCGAACTCAGCCACGACCGTTTCGAGATCTAGTTCGCCGATCCATCGGCTCATCGCCTCATCGATCTCGTCGACGTGTTCGGCCCGTCCCGCCCCAGTACCGAACCAGGGCTCGGTAGTCAGGTCGGAACGTCCGACCAACTCCATGGCGCGCCGGGCAACGGATTCTGCGCTCGACGACACGGCAACCCAGTGTTGATCGGAAGTGAGGTATGTATTGCGGGGAGCGTTGTTGCTCGATCGGTTACCCGAACGCGACTGCACGTGGCCGGTTTGGTCGTGGGTGATGATGTGAGGTCCCAATGCTGAGGCCAGGGGTTCGAGGATGCTGAGATCGATCTGTTGACCGACCCCTGTGCGGTCGCGATGGTGGAGAGCCATCATGACCGCCGAGACACCAGCCAGACCAGCGATTGAGTCGGCTAGGCCGAACGGAGGAAGGGTCGGCGGACGATCGGCTTCGCCGGTCATGTGAGCGAACCCGCTCATGGCCTCGACAAGAGTCCCGAATGCTGGACGATCGGCATACGGGCCAGATTGTCCGAACCCGGTAATGCGACAGAGCACGATGCCCGAATTGATGGCGGCGAGGCGGTCATATCCGAGCCCCCAACGTTCGAGGGTGCCCGGTCGGAAATTCTCGACGATGACATCAGCGGTGGCCACCAGCTTTTCAAATATCTCGGCACCTTCGGGCGAACCGAGATAGAGGCCGATGCAGCGCTTGTTTCGCGCGACGACCTTCCACCACAACCCCTCGCCGTCAACCTGGGCTCCATGCCCGCGCAACGCGTCGGCTTGGGTTGGATGTTCGACCTTGATCACGTCGGCGCCATAGTCGGCCAGAATTTGACAGGTGGTCGGGCCGGCGAGCACGGTCGAGACATCAAGGACCCTCAGGTCGGTGAGTGGACCGGTTCGAGTTTGCATCACGTCAGATCGTCTCGGAACGCTGTTTCGCCCAGTGGAACATGGCCTGTAGTGTGTCGCGCGGAGGACATTGGGGCAACCCTTACCAATCGAGAGGAGCATCGGTGTCAACATCAACAAGTGGCCGAAGCGTAGCGACCATCGAACGAGCGGCCGAAGTGCTATTTCTTCTCGCGACGACACAAGGCACCATCGGGGTTACCGAGATCTCGAAAGAACTCGAGATCTCCAAAGCGGTGGTCCACCGCATCGTCACTTCGCTCTGTGAGCACGGTCTCGTGGCCGCCGATTTGGCGACTCGGCGCTACTCGCTCGGCCCCGGTGTGCTGCGACTTTCGGCGGCCTATCTCGACAATCTCGACGTCCGTTCGATGGCACTCGACGCGATGCACCGCCTCAGCGCGACGACCAACGAAACCGCGACACTGTCGGTTCGCAACGGGAACATGCGAGTGTACGTCGACCAGGTCACACCCTCGAGAGAGGTCAAGATGACCGTTCAACTCGCCGCGTCGTTTCCCCTGCATGCCGGCGCGTCATCGAAGGCGTTTCTCGCCTGGCTCAGCCCCGAAGAAATCGATGGTTATGTCGCCGAGTCGGGACTCGAAGCACTCACCGATGCGACGATCGTTTCTGAACCCGAGCTTCGCGCGGAACTCGAAAGTATCCGCGAACAGGGCTACGCCGTATCGCTGGGCGAACGCCAGGCCGGCGCGTGTTCTGTCGCCTCGCCGGTACTCGATCAGCAGCATCGGCCGGTCGCCGTCATCAGCATTTGCGGCCCAATCGAACGATTCCGACACGAGGTCGCCAACTCGGCGGGAATACTCACCGAAGCCACGAGAGAACTCTCGATCCGCCTCGGAGCCCGATCCGCGGCATCATGATCGATCAGATCCGGGTGGCGGCCGGCCAGTTTGCGGCCACCGCCGACCTCGCCGAGAACCTAGCCAGTTGTCTACGCCTGATCGATGAGGCCGCAGCCAATGATGCGGAACTGATCGTTCTCCCCGAGTTCGCCAATCACCTTTCGGTGTACGAGAGCCTCGCCCATTGTCGTCGAGTAGCGGTAGAACTCGATGGCACCTGGATGTCGGCGATCTCGGAGCGAGCCAGAGCGCTCAACATCGGCGTGGCGCTCGCGGTCACCATCCCCCGCCATGATCGGGTGACGATCACCAACGTCCTTGTCGATGCCGCAGGCCAGATCACGGCCACCGCCGACAAGCAAACCCTGATGGGCAACGAGCGCACCTATCTGAGCGGTGGGACATCGGGTAGCCCGCTGGCCGACACCCGCTACGGCCCTATCGGCATTTACGCCTGCATGGACGGCGTCACGTTCGAGACGCCTCGGACGTTCGCGGTTCGCGGCGCCCGCCTTCTGCTCAACAGCCTCAATTCGTTCGCTCTCGACGAGGCTTCTCTCCACATCCCTGTTCGAGCGGTCGAAAACGGCGTGTTCGTGGTGGCAGCCAACAAGGTTGGGCCACTACTTCCCGCCGAACAGGTAGAAGCGTTCAGCCAAGCCCTCGGGATCCCGCCCCATGTGCTGCAGGGAGCCGGCGAAAGCCAAATCGTTGCCCCCGATGGCGAGGTCTTGGCCGCGGCGAGCCGAACCGAGGAGGAACTGATCGTCGCCGATATCGATCTGGCTGAGGTTCGTCCACTGAACGAACGTTTTGGCCATCGTCGACCCGAGATCTACGGCCCGCTCGCCAAGCCATATTCAGCCGCACCTCGCGACGACGTTCCCGAAAGCGTCGAAGTTCGGTGTGTGCGACGTCAACCATACGACGCCGCCGAGGCCCAACTCGTCGTACTGCCCGAAGGCACAGCCCCACCTGCCTCGATCCCCGACGGGGTATGGGTGGCCACTTCTGCTGTGGTTGACCAACGACACGTCGGACAGCTGTGGACCGCCGACGGGCTGCGCCACGAACAAGCGCAGCTTCATCACTCCGAACGGTTCGACACGACCGAGTTCGGTGACGAACTCACACTTTGTGAAACACCTTTCGGTGACATCGCCCTCATCATTGGTGACGACCACCTCTACCCGGAAGCCGTCCGTCTGGCCGCTATCCAGGGTGCCCATATCGCTGTCGTGCTTTATCACCCGACGCTCTCGTGGCACACCGACCTGGCCCTTCGCGAACGGGCAGCAGAGAACCGCTTGTGTCTGGTCGCCTGCACCCCGCTAGGTGTCCGCGGCACGATGGCGCTCAACCCGCCCCGTGATTCTCTCTGGTCGACCGATCGGCTACACCCCTACGATGGCACGATCAATACTCCTGACGCAGTCGTCGCCGGCCCCGACGACCCAATCCTGCACTCCCGGCTGTATCCAGCCCGAGCATTGAGACGCGAGATCTCGCGCAACACCGACCTGGTCGGTGGCCGCTCCTGGCAGGCTTCGGCAGCATTGCTATGACAGTCGAACGTCTCCGAGCGCTTGTCGCGGACCCGAGCCCAACGGTGCTCGCCGGTTGTTACGACGGTGTCTCGGCTCGTCTGGTCGCGCAGGCCGGATTCCAGGCTGCGCACATGTCGGGGTTTGCGGTCGCGGGTTCCTTGTTGGGAAAGCCCGATGTGGGCCTGCTGACAATGACTGAGATGGCAGATGCGGCAAGCCGACTCGCCCGGGTGTTGTCCATACCTCTGCTCGCCGATGCTGACACCGGATATGGCAATGCTCTCAACGTCGTTCGCACCGTCGAGGCCTATATCGCTGCCGGCGTGGCAGGAATGCATCTCGAAGACCAACAGATGCCCAAGCGGTGTGGTCACCTCGCCGGCAAGACGGTCGTTTCGCCCGACGAGATGGCGAGCAAACTCCGCGCCGCCATCGACACCCGTGACGATGCGGGTATCGACATCGTGCTCGTCGCGCGCACCGATGCTCGCGCCGAAGAAGGTCTCGACGCCGCGCTCGAACGAGCCCGCCGCTATCGCGACACGGGAGCCGACTTGTTGTTCGTCGAAGCGCTGCAGTCGCCTGCCGAGGTCGAAACTGTCGCTGAGACCTTCCGCGACACTCCCCTGGTCTTCAACGCCTCGGAGGCGCGGCCACCTGAGTTCACGCTGGATCAACTCGGTGGGATGGGGTTCTCTCTGGTCTTGGCACCGATCACCACCTTGCTCAGCGCTACAAAGGCAATGCAGGAAAGCCTGACCGATCTCCACGAACAGGGATTTCGTTCCGACCGACTCACGACGATGACCAGCTACGACGACTTTCTACACCTGGTCGGGATCGACGAGATCGACGAGCAGGAGCAGCGCTACTCCTGATCATGATCAGCGGCGAGAACCGCTTCGGCTCGTCGGGCTACGGCAGCATCGACGAATTCCCCGTCGACGATCACCCCGCCACGGTCCTTCGATTCGGCAGATCGAAACGCGTCGAGCACTCGTCGCGCCCACACAACACGTTCACGGGGTGGGGTAAAGGCGTGATGTACCGCTTCGATCTGCTTTGGGTGGAGGATAGATCGTCCACCAAAACCTTGACGTCGCAGTTGATCGCTCGATGTCGTCAGCCCATCGGCGTCTTCGAGGTCGGTGAATACCGGCCCGGCCGGCGCTGCGATCTTCGCTGCGGCCGATGCCACCACGATCTCGGAGCGGATAGCGGCAAACTCCCGTTGATCAATCGAGGGTTCGATGCCGAGATCGGCGGCCAGGTCTGCCTCACCGAGAGCCAGCCGAACCACATTGGGCAAGGCGGCGATCTCACGCGCTTGCACGACACCGAGGGCGGTCTCGATGAGCGCAACCACCGGCAGCGAGGTCCGCGCACAGGCGGCCAGGTCAGCTTTGGGGATCACCACGCCCAGGCCTGAAACTGGCGAAATTGCGTCGAGGTCGACTGCCAAGAGGTCGGGTCGGTTGTTCACTCGCACCCACGCTGGCATCCCTGGATTCGAACGCAACCACTCGACCGCATACTCCCGAGCATGGGATTTGATTGCTTCGGCGACGGCATCCTCCAGGTCGATGATGACCGAATCGGCTCCGCTTTGTATGGCCTTCTCGAAGCGCTCAGGTCGATCACCAGGCACATAGAGGCTGGTTCGGAGGCTGGGAGTTTGCAAGGTCGGATTCCCGTCTGTTCGGCCTGTCTCAAACATTGCGCTAAAACCTGGTGAGTCCTAGAGTCGGCAAACGAAACATCGTTCCGCTCGTCGGAACGGACACGAACACCGTACTGGGATGGCAAAGGGAACCATGAAAGAGACGCTTGAGGGTGTCGAGGAGATCTTCGACAAGCGCCGCGCAACAGATACGACCCAAACCTTTGAACGGCTGTGGTCCATCACCGAGGAGCTGATGGTGAAGCTCAGGGCCCGGTTCGAACTCACTCGAGATCCGAGTACCGAAGACCTCGAGTCCTACAAAGGCGATGCCGACTTCCCTGCGGGCCGACTGGCCGCATATTCGGGCCCCGAGATTGATTGGCTCGTGCACTCCTGGATCGGTAATCCTCCACTCGGGTTCACCAATATGCACGTCACAGCCTGGTTGGGGCCTCAAATCGACGTACCTCATCTCGGCATTGCCTGGGGCACTCTGCCCGACCTCTGGTTCTACATCGACTACAACCCGCGCTCAGATCTCATGCTCGATACCGAGGCGCTCGACAAGTACTACGGGCCGATGAACGAGGAGTTCCTCGAGCTCCGAGCCGACGACGGACTGGCACCGTTCACTTCGAGGGCGCTGTACGTGCGGCAAGCCTTGAGTGACGTTGCCACATGTTTCACCGTGCCCGAAACGGTGTACGACGAAGCCCGACTCGATCAGATTTCAGAGCTCGCCCATCGCCGCGTCGACGAGTGGCTGGCGTTCGTCGATGCCGCAGAACCGGTGCCCGAGCAGCGCCGGGCTCAACTCGCTGCCGACGACCTCACCCGCCGCCGCAACATCGCCGAGCGTGATCCGGCCAACATCATGGCGGTCCGGTTCTTTGGTGAAGAACTCACCGATCGACTGGTTCGTGCGTTGTGGGGTGGCGATCGCCAACTCCCTCGACCGAGATGAGAAACGACACCCGACAGATGGGGGGAGGCACGTGCTGATCAAGAATCATTGGTATGCAATCGAACTGGGCGACAAGGTGGGTGACGATCCGGTTCAGGTACGCGTGCACGGCCACGATCTCGTTCTTTGGCGAAGCAAAGATGGCACTGTCAATGCGCAATCCGATCTGTGTGTTCACCGCGGCGGCTCGCTGGGCGGCGGCCAGGTCGTCGATGGCTGTGTTCAGTGCCCGTATCACGGATGGCGATACGACAGTGATGGCGTGTGCGTGGAGATTCCGGCCAACAAAGCCGGCCTTCCCATCCCCAAGAAAGCACGCGTCGACTCGTATCCGTGTATCGAGCGGTACGGCTTCGTCTGGGTCTTCCTCGGCGATCAACCATCGGGCGACCGGCCGCCTCTGACCAAACTCGCCGGACTCGACCACAGCACCGAGGCCAAGGCCGAGGGATATCGAGCCGTGTCCGGAGAGTTCACCTGGCAAGCCAACTACGACCGCGTCCTCGAAAATGCAGTCGACATCGCCCACACCCCGTTTGTTCATTCGGGCTCGTTCGGCAATGCCGATCAGCCCGAAATCCAAGACTTCGACCTCGACGAGGTCCGCGACGGAGACATGCTTCGCGAGATCTCTGCAACCGTGTTCCTCGACCCACCCGCACCATCGGGCATTTGGAAAGTCCTTCGAAAGAACGCCGAGCGACCACCGGTCGAAACCACCACCGGGTTCTATCCCCCGAATGTTTCGATGCTGATCGTTCGACTACCTCTCGGCGAGATCCGGATCTTTACCGCCGCTGTGCCCATCGACGAACACACCACCGTGTCGAAATTCATCATGATGCGAACCTTCTTCACCGGAGGTTGGGCCGACAAGGACTCGATCAAGCGAACGATGAAGATCTTCCTCGAAGATCAGCCGACGGTCGAGGGGCAGCGTCCCGAACTGCTGCCGTTCGATCTCTCTGCGGAGCTGCACGTGAAGTCTGATGCCATTCAGCTGGCGTACCGCCGCTGGCGCCAAGAACAGATCGATGCCGGACTCGGTATTGCGACACCAACCGATGAGCAGACGCGCCGCTCGGTGGCCGTCATCGCGTCCCCCGCTCGCTCAGCCGATCCGGAACTCGCCAATGCGTGGGTGTTCCCGGCCGTTGGCGGCCCAGTGCAAACCCAATCGGACCACACGGCACCCATGGATGGAGACGTTTCGTGAGCCATGCACAGGACCTGTGTGATCGCACCGTCGATCACATCACGAACTCGTTGGGACTTTCCCTACTTCACGACGACCAATTGATCTCGGCCATGGACGGTTCCGATGTCGGCTCACACCGAATCCTTGGCATCGAGGGTGGCGTTCACCTCGTGTCTGTCGGTATGACGGTCGCCCAGTTCGGTCTCGACAGTCACATGATGTTCGCCTTTACCCCCGCCACGAGTCCGGTTCCGCACTTCACGCTTGATGCGGTGTTGGCCGGACCGCACTACGCCTTCCATCTCGATCTGATTCCACGGCTCGATCCGGGCGCGAACCTGGCATACCTCGATCACTGTTTTGCCCCCCTGACCGAAGCCCACGATGCGTGTCTCGAACTCGAAGGGCTGACCCCGGCTCATCTCTCGCCCCGCCAATGGCAGTTAATGTCGGCTTGGATGCTCGCCCATCGCGCCGACGAACCCGGCTTCGCGTCGATCACCCCAACCGTCGATGCCTATCGTGATCACTGGCTTGCACTCCTTTCGCTCGGGGTCCCCGATTCGGCCACCGGCGGCGCCACCCCCGAACTGCTCGCTGCTCGCGACGCCGCCAATCGGGCCGCCATCTTCAGCCCCGAGGTCGACCCGGTCTGGGCTCGTGTCGATCAACTGCTCGGCACCGCCGTGAGCGAGGGAATTCGAACCAGTCTTCGTGACGCATCGAGAGGAAATGTCTAAATGACCGCAAACAAAGAAGTGGAAGTAAGCGAATGGCAGGAACGCATCACCGGCGAGTGGTACGGCCTGCCCTCGGTATTTGACGCCGACGGCGCGCACACCGGGTTCAACAAGGTGAACCGTTCATCGGTGTTCGAAGACGGTGTCACCACCTATTACATGCACTGCAATTTCATGAACACCGGACCCTTGCGCAACCGGTTCGAGATCAAGGACTTTGCCTTCGGTGTCGACGACTGCGGCAACAACCGGGTGTATCTCGGCCCCGATTTCTTCGGTGCCGGCCACCCATACGGGTCACTGGTCGACTCGCATTACTACTCGCCGGCCTGGCGGGCCGATCTCAACACGATGAACCAGATCTTGCCCGACGGTGTCACCCAGGTGTACTCGTCGCTGCTCTTCGAAGGACCGACCCTGTTTTCGGTTTTCAACGGGGTGTACCTCAACGCCCACGACTACGAAACCAATCCTGAAACCCGAGCACACATCGACGCCTTCCTCGTGAAAGAGCGCGAGATGGCTGCGTGGTCGCACGTGTTGCCCGACCGCACATCGGGCACCTTCTCGGGGACTTGCGAGGTCTTCGGGCCCGATCAGCAGAAGAAGGGCGAGGTCGAGGTGAGCGTGCGCCACGACCCAATAGACCTTGTGCGGGCCAACCAAACCTGGGAACTCTCAGGATTGATAAACCACAAGTTCAGCTATGTGCGTCAGCGCAACTCGAACCGACACACCTACGAGGGGCCCGATCTTTACGGCAACGCCATCAGCTACGGGCGAGCCTTGTACACCACACAGCATCACTCATCTGAGGCCTTCAAGATCAAGGGCCGCGAATTCATCATCGATAGTGACTACACGATGGCTGTCGCCTGGAAGTTGTACTTCGGCGACCTGATGACCGACCTGGTATTCGGTCCATTGCGCTGGACACCCGATAGCTAGCCGACCAGCACATTCCGATGGGTCATATCTCGACAGCGCGAACGGGTCGTGCGTCACGATCGAGGTGTCGGTGATCGAGCGTGCCGCCTCATCTCGCTGAAACCAGGATCCGATGCAGTCGTTGTTGATGTTTCCGTGACGAGGCGCAGTATCTAGTGCGTCTACAACCGGCCATCGTTGGCAAACGTCCCGGTGCGCGCCGGTCGGGCCCGAATCGACGAACTGCTCGAGGAAATCAGCTGCGCTCGACGTGCGCTTTGGGGGGCGGGTAAACGACTCTTCGGTTGTCGGGCACCCCTGCGAACGCTCCGAATGCTTGTACTACGGTGCGTCCATGTCACCGCGCTATGTACTAGCCGAAATGATGCATGAGACGAATACCTTCTCGCCTCAGCTCACCGATATCGACAAATTTGGACGCAACTCGCCGAACGGCACACTCCTGGAAGGCGCCGAAGCGATCGAGTTGTTCGGCCACACCAATACCGGATTTGGCGGCTTCTACGAGCTACTCAAGGCGCGAGATGCCATCGTCGACGTGCCCGTTGTGGCCACGGCCTGGCCGGCAGGCTTGGTGACCGACGCCGCGTTCGAAGAGATGGCAGGACGAATTGTCGACGCGGCCCAGACCGGGCCCGACGCAATGTTTCTCGCACTCCACGGCGCCATGGTCACCCAAACCTATGACGATGCCGAGGGTGAACTGTTGCGTCGAATCCGTGCCGTCGCTCCCGATATGGCGATCGCGGTCAGTCTCGACTTTCATCTCGGAATGTCGCCTTTGCTCTGCGCAAACGCGACGGTGGTGACCGGGTTCCGCACCTACCCCCACATCGATGTTCACGAGACTGCGCAGCGGGCGGGTCGCACCTTGCTCGCGGCACTCGACGGCGAGGTCGAGCCGGTGATTTCGTGGGGCGTGCTCCCGATGATGACCAACATGTTGCGCCAGACGCCTTCGGCCCAACCAATGAAAGACATCATGGACCGGGCTATTGAAGCTGAAGCCTCTGGCGAAGTGCTCACGGCCTCGGTCTTCGGCGGCTTTCCGCTCTCCGACATCCCCCATACCGGACTCAGTGTGATCGTGGTCAGTGACGGCGACAAGAGCGCCGGTGATCGCCTGCGCGATGAGTTGCTGTCGATGGCATGGGACCGCCGGGCCGACTTCGTGTTCGATTTTGAACCGATGGAAACATCTGTGGCACGCGCAGCATCGCTCGGCAGCGAGGCGGCCCTTCACGGCCCGATCGTGCTCGCAGATCATGGCGACAATTGTGGCGCTGGCGGCATCACCGACGTGATGGCAGTGCTCGAAGAAGCCATGAAGCAGGGCCTCGATGATCTTGTGGCCGGGCCGTACTGCGACCCTGCCACGGTTGAGTTGGCGACGGCTGCCGGCGTCGGTGCCGAGATCACGGTTTCGGTCGGCGGCAAGGTCGACATGCCGGCGATCGACCTGGATGCTCGGCCGCTGACCATCATCGCTCGAGTCACTGCTGTGTCCGAGGGTCGCTATCTCGTGACCGGCCCGATGGGAACCGGCACCACCACCAACATAGGCAACACGGTGTTGCTCGAGGCTGGCGGTGTCGACATTCTCGTCAGCTCACTCCCCCTCGAACCGTTCGACCTGGGCTTCTATACGCACATCGGGATCGATCCGTCCACGCGCAAGTACTTATTGATTAAATCTCGCCAGCACTTCCGCGCGGTCTTTGAACCGATCGCGAGCGAGATCATCCCGGTGGCCGGTCCGGGGGTCTGTAGCGAGGACTATTCGATCCGCACCTTCGACCGCATACGGCGACCCATGTATCCCATGGACCTCGACACCCCGATGACCGTCATCGGCAACTGATGGTTTCAGGCCAACGCGGCGGGAAGCTCAAGCCGGCCTCCCAATGCCCGAATCTGGTCTGAATCGGCTCGTGTAGCGCTACTGGCGCGACATTTCACTGGCCGCTGTCGCTGCCGTCTCGGCGGCATCACGGCGGGCCGGGAGCTGGATCTCCACATGGTGCAAGGTGCCGGCAAACTCAAACGGGGCTTGGTAACGGGCGGAGACGGCAGAGCCGTGATCCATGCCCACGCTGGAGCCGATCGACGACACCATGCGCATATAGAACGGGATCTCACCTCGACCGCTGGCCTTTCCATTGATCGAAACCTCGGCCCAGCCTGTGGTGCGGCTGTCGCGCTCAAGGTGGACCTGCAGCGTGACGTCGCCCGTAGGAACCTTTCCGGCGGACTCCACGATGGTGTGATTGTTGAACGAGTTGTAGTCGACCACGAGACGATCGTTTTGCACGAACACCGACATACCCGAGTTTTCGTTGCCAGTTGCCCAGATCACGCCGTCCTCCCCGGTGTCACGGGTGACTTGAGCGGTGAGATCGAATGCTCGTCCGCCAACCGAAGCTGATGCGGAAGAGGGAATTGGTGACATCGGAGGCCGGTACGAGTAGCGACGGTCGGGTCGGTGCGGGGCGTGGGCGGTGAGTTGATGGTTGAACAGTTCGAAGCCCCGGTCGTCGAGCGGGAGGACACCATGTTGCTGCGCTTCCTGCCACCAAAGGTCGACCATTTCAGCCAGCTTGTCCGGCTGGGTCTCAGCCAGGTTGTCGCACTCTGATGGGTCAGCCGAAAGGTCGTACAACTCCCACGGCTCGGTGTCGAAGTCGTCGCCCATGTTGTGTTTGGTGACGGCCTTCCACCACACGCCGTCACATTCGTTGATGAGCGCACGGCTTCCGCTGTTCTCGAAGTACTGGAGTGTGTTGACTGCGGGCGCGTTCGCGTCGTTCAGCACCGCCACGAAGGAGTGCCCGGTGACCGGCATCTGTTCCGCGCCGCGATAGGTCTCGGGCGGGGTGATCCCGAGCAGGTCATAGATCGTCGGCGCAATGTCGGAGACGTTCACGAACTGGTCGCGTGTCGAGCCCGCTTGCTCATCGCTGAACCCCTCGGGCCAGTGCATGACCATCGGCACGTGGACTCCGCCCTCATGGGTGTTCTGCTTGTACCAGCGGAACGGCGAGTTGCCGGCCTGCGCCCAGCCCCACGGATAGTTGGTGTGGCTGTGCGGGCCGCCGATGTCATCGATTCGTTCGATGGCTTCGTCTGGGGTTTCGAGGATGCCGTTGAAGAACTTCATCTCGTGCATGACCCCGAATGGGCCCCCCTCTTGGGACGCACCGTTGTCGGCCAGCACCACAATGATGGTGTTGTCGAGTTGACCCATATCGCGCAGACCATCAACCAGTCGACCGATCTGATCGTCGGCGTGATCGAGAAAAGCGGCGAACGCCTCCTGCAGCCGACATGCAAGCCGTTGCTGGTTCTCGGGAATGTCGTCCCACGCGTCGACGCCGGGGTTGCGGGGAGCAAGCGTTGTGCCTTCGGGGATCACGCCGAGTTTCAGCTGCTGTTCGTACCAGCGTTGGCGGATGACATCCCATCCTTCGTCGTAGCGCCCGCGGTACTTGTCCATGTAGGACTGCGGCGCCTGGTGCGGAGCGTGCGTCGCCCCGAACGGCAGATAGGCGAAGAACGGCCGGTCGGGTCGCACGCCCTTGCTGTCGTTGACCATCTGCAGCAATTGATCGACCAGGTCCTCGCTGAGGTGGTAGCCGTCTTCGGGCGCGGCGGGCGGGTCGATGTGCGTGTTGTCGCGCACCAGCTCCGGATGGAACTGATCGGTCTCTCCTTCGAGAAATCCGTAGAAGCGATCGAAGCCACGGGCCAACGGCCATTGATCGAAGGGTCCGGCAGCGGAGATGTTCTGCGTCGGGGCGAGGTGCCATTTACCGGTGCAGAACGTGGCATACCCCTCGCCGTGCAGCACTTCGGCGACGGTGGCGGCGTTGTTGGAGATATGGCCTAACTGGTGCGGGAAGCCGGTTCGCCAGTTGGATACGCCGCGCATGCCGACGGCGTGCTGCGAGCGGCCCGTGAGCAATGCAGCCCGAGTCGGCGAGCACAGGGGGGTGACGTGGAAGTTGGTGAACTGCACACCATCTCCGGCAAGGGCATCGATATTCGGGGTGTCGATATCAGACCCGTAACAACCAAGCTGGGCGAACCCCGTGTCGTCAAGTAACACGATCACCACGTTTGGCGCATCATCACCGGGATGCGGTGGCTCGACGAAGTGGGGCTCCGATTCGGCGAGCGTGTGGCCGATCGTTCCCTTGAAATCAGTCATCAGATTTTCCTTCACGAGGGGGGTAGGCGGTGGGAGGGCGGCTCATCTTGGCACTACCCCAACAACGAACGCAGCGTTGGCACCAGCAACTCCTCGCTGACGCCGAGCAACCCGCACGCCCGCCCGCCACCGTTGCATTACCGAGCATCGCTGGGTCCGTGTAGCCGACGCAGACGGTTTGTGTACGGGCCCCAGCGCCACACGAGATCGTCGCCGTCTCGATACCTGGTGACCACCCGGCGCTTGTTGTTCAGGTAAAAGTTGAGCCGACCGTTCTCATAGCGAACGGCCACGCTGATATCAGCACCGCCAACACCTTCGTCGCTCATCATCGAACCGTCGGCCGAGAGGTCGTGGACGATGCCACCTGCCGTCACGACCACACGACAACCCGCCTGCTCGTTTCGCTCGATATGGCCCTTCAGCGGGCCCTTGTAGACCTGCCACACACCGCGAAGATCTGGCGCACCCTCGACGAGTGGGTCGTCACATCCGGCCAGCACCAAAGGCGGCCAGTCCTTCCATCGCCCGGGCGGAGTGTGGGCGACCGGAATATCGGCGGCCTTCGCCGTCGCCGCCTCCGGCGACAGAGCAAGCGTGGCAATGGCGTAGTGCTCAGCCCCCTCAGGGGGACGAGGCCGATGACGCCGGACTCGAATTGGGGCCAGCAGCATGGCGACTAGTGACTTGGCCACCTGGATGATGATCATCGAAAGCAACCCTCTGCGTAATAGTGCCTCTTATTCTGGCATATCTGCACGGGGGTTTGCAGAGAATTTCTGGTCGCCGCCAACCGCTTGAATCCCACCTCGGTCCCCAACGGTGGTCGTTCCGTATCGCTGGGCAAATATCGGTGGGAGTTGACGATCATCAGGCACAGACAGCCACAGACGCAGAAGGTGCCGTGGCGAGTTGGGCTTGTCGATGAATCCAGTGCGGTCGTGGAGCAGCACGTGATTGTGCACGAACTGCATGTCGCCGACCTCAAGCCGCATCCGAATATGAAACGACGCAGAGTTGGCAACCTCGTCGAAGAGGTCAAGTGCCTTGATGACTTCAGAGGTCAGCGGCGGCGCATCCTCGAACCGTTGAGCGGACTCGATGTACTGGCGCTGATACAAAACAGTGAGCGACTCGTCGAACCATGTGAGCACGGGGATCATGAAGTACGGGTCGCATCCCTCGGGCACCTCACCCCGGCGATCGGTGGCCACCGGCCGAAACAGCACTGCTGCCAGTGTTGGGTCCCGATCAAGTATCTCGTTGTAGATCGCCGCCGCACTCACGAGCAGCGAGTCACCGCCCTGCGCCGCTGTCTCCAGGCAGAGCAAGCCCACGACATCAGTGGAGTCGGTATGGAATGTTTGCCGCCGGCTGGTCTGATAAATCCGCACGTTCGGATCGCTCGGGTCCGCCCCCACGTTTCTGACATGACCAAGCAAATCACCAGCGGCGTTCTGGGAGCGGAGTGAACCGAGGTGCGCGCCGATCCCGGCGAAAACTGCAGCCGATTGCTGCTCTGACACGTCGTCGCTGGGGAAGCCGCGAATGACCTCAAACCCGCGGCCGTGAGTCACGCGTCGACGGAGCCGGAGGAGACTTCCTCCGAGAGAAGGCAACGGAAACATCTCCGCCGTGATTTCATCCAGGTCGTGTTCGTCACCGTCGACGAACGGTGCCGAGGCAATGAGGAGCTCCGATACTTCGTCATTCGAGAGGCGCCACGTCCACACATCTGGATGGTCGACGTCGTGTGACTTCCACACATGAGGGCCACTCTGTCGTGGGGCCATCTCACTACCACTCGTCGGTATGGACATTACGAACCAGCGTATGTCATCGGCTCGAAACCGGGGACCGAGCCGGTTCGCAACGATGACCTCGATCTGCTCTACTCGCGCTCGTGCACAACGAACCACGAGACCATCATCAACGAAGCGTCACCGTGACACACCCTCATCTCACTGTCAGCGACCCAGTCGGCGAAGCCTTGCATGACCAAAGAGCCGTCGTCGCTCTCGAGTCGACGATCATCACCCATGGCATGCCCTACCCTCGCAATGTCGAGACGGCACTGGCCGTGCAGGCTGCGATTACAGAACGCGGAGCCGTGCCGGCCACCACCGCCGTCATGGACGGAACGATGCGGGTGGGTCTCAGCGACGACGAGATCGACGCTCTCGGCCAAGCCGGTGACACTGCGGTGAAGGTAAGTCGGCGTGATCTCGCCTTCACGATCGCCCACGGGTCAGTCGGAGGCACCACGGTGGCCGCCACCATGATGCTGGCGGCGATGGCAGGCGTGCGCGTCTTCGCCACCGGTGGCATCGGCGGCGTGCACCGAGGAGCCGGTACCACCTTCGATGTGTCTGCAGACCTTCAAGAATTGGCCCGCACCGAAGTGGTTGTGGTGTGTGCCGGTCCCAAGTCGATCCTCGATCTCGGACTGACCCTGGAATATTTGGAAACACACGGCGTGCCGGTAATCGGTTTCGGTACCGACATGGTGCCTGCCTTCTACAGCCGCGAGAGCGACTTCCGCGCTGACTATCGGATCGACGACGCGGCCGGGGTGGCTGCGGTGATGGCAGTACGACGTGACCTCGGTGTCGGGGGCGGGATGCTGGTAACCAACCCCATCCCGGTCGAATACGGGATGGAGCGTTCGGTCATTGATACGGCGATCAACACCGCGATCGCCGAGGCCGATGCCCAAAACATCATCGGCAAGGAAACCAGCCCCTTCCTACTAGGGAGGATCGTCGAACTCACCGCCGGTGCCAGCCTTGACGCCAACGTTCAACTGGTCCTCAACAACGCCCGCGTTGCCGCCGATATCGCTATCGCTGATCGCAAAGGCCAGGTCATCCCCTCCGCCAGCGAAGGCTGACCAAGGGCGGCGCTCTCCGCTGTCAGCACCCTTCGTTAGGGTGGGTGCATGCTTCGGGTAACGAGCGGCGGCGACGCCCAACAGCTTGCTGCGAGCCTCGCGCAGGTCTTGGCAGACCCGATGCCCGATCCGATGGCCCCGGAGTGGATCGTCGTCACCACTGCCGGCGTGCAGCGCTGGCTCGGCCTCGAACTGGCCCGCCGACTGGGCGCCTCCGGCCCCGACCGCTCCGACGGTGTGGCCGCCAACCTGGACATGCTCTTCCCCGGAACCCTCGCCCGACGGATCCTTGCCCCCGACACCGATACGGCGAACGATCCATGGCACCTCGACCGGGTGGCCTGGGTGGTCCTGGATGTACTCGAGAGCGCTGCCACGGCCACCGACACACGCCTCGGACCACTCAACCGGCTGGCACCCGGCGCCACGCGGTGGGGCCGGGCCCGACGACTCGCCGACCTGTTCGACCGCTACCTTCTGCACCGTCCGTCCATGCTGGCCCGGTGGGCGGCCGGCCACGACGTCGACGGCGCCGGCATGCCGCTGCCGGACCGCTCAGCCTGGCAACCCCACCTATGGCGACTCGTCCACGCCCGCATCGGCGTGCCCAGCCCGGCAGAACGCCACGCGGAGCGCCTGGCCGAGATCCGGGCCGGCGACTGCCCCTCCGACATCCCCACCCGGGTATCACTATTCGGGCTGTCGACCCTCCCCGGCGGTGGACCCTTCCTCGAATTGCTCGAAGCGCTCGGCACCCAGCGCGACGTCCACCTCCTGGCCCACCAGCCCTCGCTGGCCATGACCCGGGCCGTGGTCGCCTCGGCATCCACCTCCCAACATCGGCCCCTGCATCGCAGCGAAGACCAGTCCGCAGAACTGGTCTCTCATCCGTTGCTCTTGTCGTGGGCCCGCCCGGCCCGCGAAAGCATGGTCCTGCTGGCCGATCACCTCACCGAATTCACCGACCATGAACCCGACGCGGGGGAAGCACCGACCACATTGTTGGGGCAAATTCAACGCGACATCCATACCGACACCGCCCCCGCGGGCAACTTCACACCCGATCCCGCCGACCGGTCGATACAGATCCACACGTGCCATGGCACCACCCGCCAGGTCGAGGTATTGCGCGATCAGATCCTGCACCTACTGGCCGACGACCCCACCCTCACCGAGGACGACGTCGTGGTATTCTGCCCCGCGCTCGACGAGTTCGCCCCGCTCATCGAATCGGTGCTGGGTCCGCCTGCAGGTTCCGAAAGACGCGCCGAGGAGGCCGCCGTGCCCGGCGCCCCCGCCCTCTCCTACCGACTCACCGACCGGTCCCTTCGTGCCACCTATCCCCTCCTCGGCGCGCTCGGTGCCCTGGTCGAACTACTCGATAGTCGCTTCTCCGACGCTGCCGTATTGGATTTCGCCAACCTCGGTCCGGTCCGGGAGCGATTCGGACTCAACGACGAAGACCTCACGACGCTGGCCGACTGGGTCGAACAGGCCAACACACGGTGGGGCCTCGACGGTTCGCACCGGGAGCGATGGGGCATCCCTGCCTCCTATGAGGCCGGGTCATGGCGTTCGGCCATCGACCGCCTGCTCCTGGGCATCAGCATTTCCGATGATCCCGACGCCCTCGCGGTGGGCCAGATCCTCCCCATCGGCGTCGAGGGCTCCGACACCGCTGTCGCCGGCCGACTGGCCGATCTCCTTGCTCGACTGGCCGATCTGACCGATGCCGTCCACGGCACCCGACCTGCACAAGACTGGTTGCGGCTGCTCCAGGGCGCGGCAGCCGAACTGTTCGCCGTTGACCCCGACATGGCTTGGCAACAGATCCGGCTTGTCAACGTGTTGGAGGACCTCGCCGCCCAGGCCGTCATCGGATCCGAAACATGCGGCGTCGACCTCGCATTGGCCGATATCCGCCATCTCCTGGGTAGCCATCTCCAGGGCACCGCCGGTCGCTCCGACTTCTTTCGCGGCGGGATCACCGTCTCTTCCCTCACCCCCCTGCGCGGCATCCCCTACCGGGTGGTATGTCTGCTTGGCATGGACGAGTCGGCGTTTGCCGCTGGATCCCCCAATGGCGACGACCTCACCTCCGCCGACCCTCGACTGGGCGACCGAGACCGTCGCTCTGACGCCCGCCAGTCCCTACTCGAGACCGTGCTGGCGGCTCGGGAAAACCTGGTGGTGACCCGCACCGGACGGAGCGTGGTGACCAACCAGTCGGTCCCCGCCGCCGTGGTGATGGCCGAACTGGTCGACGTGGTCACCAACACCATCGATCCCGCAATGCGTCAATCGGCCGTCACCCGGCTCACGATCGCTCACCCCCGCCAGAGTTTCGACGAGCGCAACTTTGCCACGGTCGATTCACCGTCGGTCGATGCCGGCCTCATCGGGCCGTGGAGCTTCGACCCGCTGGCCCGTGCCGGAGCCGCCTCGCGCCTTTCACCGGGAGAGGCCCGGCCCTTCCTGGCCACACCCCTCGCCGACACCACCCCCGCGGTGATCGCCTTGGCCGACCTGCGCGAGTTTCTCGTCCATCCACCCCGATGGTTTGTGCGCTCCATCCTCGAAGTCAGGCTGCCCGACAAGCCGTCTCGCAACACGGGCAAACTGGTCGCTCCCGCCACCGGGGCCAGCGGCGTTCCTCGCGCCGCGGAGGGACGAGATCTCGTCCTTACCCTCGAGCCGCTCGAGGCCTGGGGGTTGCGCAACCGGTTCCTGGCCCACCGCCGATCCGGTGGCGATGCCCAATCATTCCTGCGACGCGAGCGTGCGGCCGAACTCCTTCCACCCGGGCGCCTGGCCGAGGACGAACTGTCCGGCGCCGAAGACCTGATCGACGCTTTGATGAGAGGCCTCGACAAACTCGGTGCCGTCGAACCCTCGACGGAGCATCGTGCCGTCGACATCACCCTTCCCGACGGCACGCGCCTCATTGGCACGGTGGCCGACCATGCCGGCGACCACCCCGGCCCGGTCACCGCGAGCGTGTCCAGGGCCTCCGACCGGCAACTCCTCGGTCCCTGGCTCGATCTCATGGCCCTCACCGCCCACGACCCCAACCCCCACTGGACCTCGGTGCTTCTCAACCGCCCGAGCTCCAAGACAGCCAAGGGCTATCAGGACCGGGTACTGAAGATCCCCATCGCCGAGGCCGATCGCCGCCACGAACGGGCTGTCGCCGCACTCACCCTGGTGGTCGATCTGTTCCGCCGAGGCTCGTGCGAGCCCCTCCCGATCTTCCCGAACCTCTCCCCTGCACTGTTCAAGGACAACAGCACCTCCGCCGCCTGGAACTCCAACTCGTACAGCCCTGGCGACAGCGCCGACGAATGGATTCAGGTGGCCTTCAACCACGCCACCGTCGAGCACATCACCTCCCTGCCAATCGAGCCGGGCGACCCCGACGGCGCCAGGTCCGACCGAGCCCGCCGCTACGCCCACTACCTCTGGGGGGCCATAGAATCATCACTGGCCTCTGATGACGAGAGCGCCTCGTGACCGTCATCGAAACCTTCGAGATCGATGGGCCGCTCCCGCGCGGCCGACTGGCCATCGAGGCCAGTGCCGGCACGGGCAAGACGTTCGCGCTCTCCACCCTGGCGGCCCGCTACGTGGCCGAGCACGGAGTCCTCATCAGCGAACTGCTCATCGTCACGTTCACCCGGGCGGCGGCCGCCGAACTGAAGGACCGAGTCCGGGCCCGTCTGGTCGAATTCGCCAACACACTCGAATCGGCGACCGAGCCCGATGATGTGCTGCTGGCCCAAATCTGGAGCGAAGACCGCCAGGCCCGACTCGATCGGGTTCGCACCGCCATCACCGAATTCGATGCTGCGACCATCACCACCATTCATGGGTTCGCCCAGCAGGTGATCGGTACTCTCGGATCAACCGTGCTCACCGATCCCGACGCCGTTCTCGTCGACGACACCGCCGCGATTGGCCGCCAGGTCGCCACCGACATCTTGGTCGCCGAAGCCATTAACGAAGCCCATCTACCGGATGAAATACCGGCGCTAGACGCCCTTCACCACTCGTCCCAGCTAGCCCTCAACAACGCTGATTCGGCGCTCGTGCCCACCACAGATCCCGATGAGTCAAGTCCCCGGGCGGCGCGTCTACGCGTTCTGGTCGATGAGATCAGCGCCGAGGTCGACCGCCGCCGTAAAGCGGCCGGGACGCTCTCCTTCGACGACCTTCTCTCCCGACTCCGCGACGCCCTCCATGACGACCTGGCGGGACACAATGCCTGCCAAGCACTACGACAGCGCTACCGGATCGCCCTCATTGACGAGTTCCAAGACACCGATCCCGTCCAATGGGCCATCTTCGACACCGTCTTCGGCCAGGTCGATACCACTGAGGGCGACGATGTCACTGGCACCACGCTGGTGCTGGTCGGCGATCCCAAGCAAGCCATCTACGCCTTCCGCGGCGCCAATGTCCACACCTACATCCAGGCCGCCCACGACCCCAACACCAATCTCACAGGTTTGGCGGTCAACTGGCGCTCCGACCCTGCCGTGCTCCGGGCCACTCAGACGCTGCTCTCCGGCGTCACCTTCGGCTCCGACAGCATCCGCTTCCAGCCGGTCAGCGCACCCAGCGACCATGACGACCGCATCTTTGCCACCACCGACGGCACCCCCATTCCGGCGCTCTCGGTGCGCCTCACCATCGGTCCCAACGTGGTCCGCGACCAGAACTACGACCACCTCAGCACCGCCGCCAGCGGCGAGGGCGCCATCCATCGGGAGTTGGCTGCCCATATCCGCGATCTCCTGGAGACTGCGGTTATTCCCGACGAGGAATGCGCCGACGAAACGCGTGCGCTACGGCCCGACGATGTGGCCGTCCTGATCGCGGCCAACCGCGAAGGTCCGGTCATCCGTGACGCCCTGGCGGCCCTGGGTATCCCAGCGGTGATCGCCCGTGGTGACAACGTCCTCGAATCCGAAGCTTCCAGCCATTTCCACAGACTCCTCGCCGCGGTCGCCCGGCCGACCGACATCCGCCGGGCCCGAGCCGCCGGACTCTCGTGGTTCTTCGGCTGGGATGCCGGACGCGTCGCCGCGACGACCGATGCCGAACTCAACGCGGTGCAGGTTCAGCTCCACTCATGGGGCGAGACGCTCTCAGGCCGAGGCGTTGCGGCATTCGTCGGCCAGGTCTGGGCCGAGACATCGGTGGCCTCCCGGGTACTCGCGCTCCCCGACGGCGACCGAGCCATGACCGACCTCGACCACATCGCCGAACTCTTATCGCTGTCCGGGGGCCGACAGACCAGCCCCACCACCCTTCTCACCACCTTCGAAGCCCTCTCTGGTGGCAGCGACGACGGCAACCTCGAGGCCGACCTGGCTGCCCGCCGAGTCGAATCGGAGTCCAGGGCCGTACAAATCATGACGACCTTCGTGGCCAAGGGCCTCGAATTCCCGGTCGTGTGCTGCACCTCACTCTGGTTCCCCAACGGGGCCAAAGCCCGGGACAACATCTGGTGGGACACAGCCACGAAGAAGCGCACCATCGACGTGGCCACCAATGAGAAGTGGGGTCCTGACGACGAGCGGGCCGCGCGCGAACTGCTCGCCGTCCAGGAAGCAGTGGGCTCCCATCTCCGGGTGCTTTATGTGGCCCTCACCCGCGCCCGACACCACACTGCCGTGTGGTGGCTGCCCACCAAGGCTGGCTGGAAGACGGGCCTGGCCCGGGTTCTATTCGCCCGCGACCAGACAGGCTCAGTCGATCCTGACCTGTTCACCTGCGCCGAACTCGACCATATCGACGTCGATGAGTCCCTGAACCGGCTGCAACCCCTGGTCGATGCCTCCGACGGTGAACTCGAGGTGATCGTGGTCGACGACCCGGCCAATTCGGCCAAGCCGTGGACGGGCGCCGCCGCCTCCGACCACATCGAGTTGGCCGTCGCCACCCTCGACCATCCCCTCGACCGGGAACGCAGCCGCTGGTCATTCACCGCCATCACCGCCCGGGCCCACGACGACCACCGATCCATCGACCCCTTTGACGACACCGACGGCGACGCCGACGACGCCGACGAAGGCCCCACCGAGGCGTGGTCGTCAGGGGCAACCGAACTGATGGGCGACGACGAGTCGACCAGCGCCACGGATCCAGCCGACGCGCCACTTCCCCTCGGTGACATCGTCGGAGGCGCCGGCTTCGGCACGCTCGTGCACGGGGTGTTGGAGATCATCGACTTCACCGTCGCTGACCTCACAACCGAAATTGCCCAAGCCGTCACCGAACGTCTGGCCTGGAACCCCTGGCCAGTCGACGAGCAACGCCTCGTCACCGGCCTCGAGGCCGCGGTTCGCACACCGCTCGGTCCCCTGTTCGCCGGACGGGCTCTGGTCGATCTGGCCCCCTCCGACCGCCTCGACGAGATGAGCTTCGATCTCACCCTGGGCGAAGGTGGCGGCCGCGCCACCGATGCCGATGTCGGCCGTCTTCTCCTCGACCACCTCCCGGCCGGTGACCCGCTCGGCCCATGGGCCGCATCGCTCGCCGATGGCCCGTTCTCGGCAGTGCTGGCCGGACACCTCACTGGCTCGATTGACCTCGTGGCCCGTGTGCGCCACGACGACGGCATCGAACGGTTCGTGATATCGGACTACAAGACCAACCGTCTGGCCACCCGAGGGGTCACCCCCAGCGCAGCCCATTTCCAACCTGACCAACTCCCGGCTGCCATGGCCGAACACCAGTACCCGCTTCAAGCATTGCTCTACTCGGTGGCCCTTCACCGCTATCTCCGATGGCGCCTCCCCGGTTACGACCCAGCCGTGCACCTCGGCGGCACCGCCTACCTCTTCGTGCGCGGCATGGTCGGCCCCGATACCCCCACCACCGACGGGGTGCCCAACGGAGTCTTTGGCTGGCGGCCCGCCGCCGAACTCATCATTGGGCTGTCGGATCTGTTGGACGGCTCTACCAGGACGAGGTCGCTATGACGCCGGCCCGCGCCAGCACACCCGTTCTTCCCGTGGGCACCGCCGTGCTGGCTCCGTTCGTCGAGGCCGGCATCTTCCGCGAGGCCGACGTGCAGGTGGCCGGGGCCGTGGCCCGCACCGTGCCCGGCACCAGCGACGAGGCATTGTTGGCAACCGCCCTTTGTGTACGGGCCCTCCAACTCGGCCACGTTTGTGTGGCGATCATGGAGGTGGCCGGCACCGTCGCCATCGAGTCCCAGGACGACCGGCCCGGTGCCGATGACGCCACCGAACCCACGGCGACGAGCGACGATCTGCCCTGGCCCGATCCGACCAGTTGGGCCGAGGCCCTGCGCAGCTCCGATGCTGTCACGGTTCGCGATCCCGATTCCGGCGATGCCCCCGGCCCCGTCGATAAGGGTGTGATCCGACCGCTCGTCTTCGATGGTGAGCGGGTCTACCTCGAGCGCTACTGGCGCTACGAGCGCCAGGTGGGCGATCTCCTTCTCACACAGTCCAACCGGCTCTCCAACGAACCGGCCGCTCACTCCGACCCCACCGAGGCCGACGAAGCGGCCATCGATGCCGTACTCGACCAATTCTTCGGCACCGAGAATTCAGACCAATCCGACCTTCAACGACTGGCTGCCCGGGTGGCCCTCACCCGCCGGCTCACCGTGCTGGCCGGCGGTCCAGGTACCGGCAAGACCCACACCGTGGCCCGGCTACTCGCGGCCCTCCATCAACTAGCCCTCAACGACGACCGGCCCCTCCAGGTGGCGTTGGCCGCCCCAACGGGCAAGGCCGCAGCCCGTATGACCGAGGCCGTCCATCAGGCCGTGGCCGATGCCAACATGCCCGAAGCATCGACCCAAGCGCTGTTGGCGAATGAGGCCGGCACCATCCACCGACTCCTGGGCTATCGCGACGGCATCTCATTCCGTCACGACCGCACCAACCCACTCCCCCACGACGTCGTGGTGGTTGACGAGACGTCGATGGTGGCCCTGCCCCTCATGGCCCGACTCCTCGATGCTCTACACCCCGACGCTCGGGTCGTCCTCGTAGGTGATCCGTTCCAACTGTCCAGCGTCGAGGCCGGCGCCGTGCTGGGCGACGTCGTTGGTCCCGCCACCGATCTCGATGCCACACCCGACGGACCATTGGCCGACAGCATCGTGGTCCTTCAACAGGTTCACCGCTTCGCCGTCGACTCAGCCATCGCCGCCCTGGCCGACGCCGTACGCGCCGGCGACGCCGACCGGGCCATCGAGGTCCTTACCGACAGTGGCTCCGACGACGTCCAATGGGTCAACCCCACCGACCGTGCGGCCCTCGGTCAACTGCGCCGCATGGTCGTCTCCGGCGCCTCCGACGTGGCCCGGGCCGCCCGCGAAGGGGAGGCCGGCCATGCCCTCGATCGGGCCGTGGATCTCAAGGTCCTCTGCGGCACGCGCTTCGGCCCACTGGGTTCCTACGCCTGGCGCGACCATCTTGAGCGCCAACTCCCGAAGCTTGTCCAGGGTCTCTCAACCGACCGGCGCTACTACATCGGTTGCCCGGTCATCATCACCCGCAACGACTACCTCACCGGCGTGTTCAACGGCGATACCGGCATCGTCATACAAGACGACGACCGCACCGTCGTGGCCATGCCCGGCCCCAACGGAATCCGCCTTCTTCTCCCATCCCAACTCGCCGCCGTAGAGACCTGGTGGGCCATGACCATCCACAAGAGCCAGGGTTCCGAGTTTGCCCACGCCGTTGTGTCACTGCCTGACGCGCGCTCGCGAGTCCTCACCCGTGAACTGCTCTACACCGGCATCACCCGCGGCAAGGAGAAGGTGACCGTGTTGGCTACAGAGGCGGCACTGCGCCGAGCCATCGACAATCCCGTTGCTCGGGCTTCGGGTCTCCGGGCCCGGTTGTGGAAGCCGTAGGCATGGGCATCGATCCGGCCACAGCGACCGGCCCCGACCCATCAACCCCTCACCGCGGCGGACGCGTGGTCTACGAGAGCCGCGTGTCACATCAACGTCGTACGAGGCTGCGATGACTTGTAACAACGAACCCAGGCGATCGTGCCGACAGCAAGGAACGCTATGGATGCAGTGGCCGCGGCAAAATCACGCAGTGTTCAATCGTTCAAGAGCTAGTTTCAGGAGTCGCGCCAATGAGCAACTTCGGATGAAGAGCACGTTGCTTCGCATTGGTCGTGGGTCTCAACGACACGGTCAGCGGCAGCCATGAAGATTCTCCACACGAGCGACTGGCACCTTGGCCGAACATTCGGCTCGGCCTCACTTCTGGCCGATCAGTCTGAATTTTGTCATTTCCTCGTACAAACCGCGATCGCTGAGCGTGTCGAATTGGTCGTGATCGCCGGAGACATCTTTGACCGGTCGATCGCTCCCCGGGAGGCGATCGAACTCTTCCGTCAAACACTGTCAGACCTCCGCAACGCCGGAGTGATCGTCGCGGCTATCACTGGCAACCACGACGGCGCCGATCGGGTTGTGCCGTATTCTGCGTTGACCGACCTGAGCGGGGTGTACCTACGAGGTGGCTACACCGGTATCGGCGAAACCATCACCCACGAGTTCAGCGACGGCCCCCTCGATCTTGTTCTCCTTCCGTACCTCGATCCCCGCGCCGCCCCCGATGATTTCGGCCGAGCCCTCGAGGAAGAGGAATCGATCGACAACCTGGAGCAGCGTCGACGACGAACGCACCAAAGCGTGCTCGCCGACGCAATCTCTGCCGCAAGAACAACATGCGAGGCGCCGCGATCGCTCGCCATCAGTCATGCCTTCGTTGTCGGTGAGACAAGCTGTGAAGAATCTGAGTCAGAACGGATACTTGAAGTCGGCGGAAGTGGCGCCGTTGATGCGTCCCTCTTCGACGACTTTTCCTACACGGCCCTCGGACATCTCCACAAGCCCCAAGACGTTGGACGAGAAACTCTGCGTTATTCGGGAACTCCGCTGCGGTACTCATTCTCGGAAAACCATGACAAGTCGGTGACGTTGATCGAGATGGACCGTCATGGAACCAGCGATGTCCGTGAGATTCCACTGGCCATCGGCCGCACCGTCGCGACCCTGCGCGGCACGATTGAAGAGTTACTTGAGCCGCTGTTCGCGCCGCACGCAAGAGACTCTTTCGTCCGAGCCGTAGTCACTAACCGTGAAACCGTCATCGATCTGAAGGTGAAGCTGGAGCAGCTATATTCCCACGTGATCGAGATCCAGCAGACCCCCGACGGTGTCGACATCAACGACCCGTTGCCAGTTCCCTTGCACGAGAAGGTTCGTACCCCAAGGGAAATGGCGAACGAATTCTGGGAAGCAGTCGAGGGTTCGCCGCCTAACGACAAAATCACCAGCCTGCTTGATGATGCGGTGGAATCTGCGCTGGAGGATCAGCCATGAAGCCGCTTCTCCTGGAGTTCGAAGCATTCGGTCCTTACGTCGATCGAGTATCGGTTGACTTCAACGTCCTCGCCGCCCGCGGTCTCTTTGTCGTCACGGGAAAGACCGGGTCTGGCAAAACCGCCATCTTCGACGCGATGTCGTTCGCTCTCTTCGGCAAGATGCCGATGAAGGTTCAATCTGAGATCCGGTCGCACCACGCGTCACCTGATCAGAAGACGCAAGTGACGTTCACCTTCGAAATCGGAGGCAAGACGTTCGTAGTGGAGCGTTCCCCAGAATACGAACGGCCCCGAAAAGTCGGCGCCGGCACCACAAGAGAAGGTGCGAAGGCACTCTTGGTAGAAATCGGCAGCGACGGGTCAACCCAGGAACTGGCTACCCAGATAAAAACGGTCAACGACCGCTGCAAGGAACTCGTTGGACTGACCGATCAGCAATTTCAACGAGTGATGTTGCTTCCACAAGGAGCAGTGACAGAGTTCCTGCTCGCCGATTCAAAAGACCGAGAAGTGCTCTTGGAGCGCTTGTTCGGTGGCGAGATTTTCGACCGGACAGTCCACGCCCTCAAGCGCCAGTCCGATGAGGCGAAGGCCGAGGTAGCCCATGCTGACGAGCAACTGCGGCACCATCTCCAATCTGCTGTCAGCCAAGTCAACTCGCTACGGCAAATACTGGACCAACCAGATCTTGGTGACTCTGACGAACTGAGCCGGGACCAACTCGACGTCCTGATCAACCAAGCTGAACCTGCAAAAACTGCGGCTGTGACCGAAGCCAAAGCTGCTGAAGTCGCTGAAGCAACTGCAAGCGACGTTCAGAGAAACGCCCAAGCAGAAAACAAGCGTTTCACTGATGCAGAAGGTCACGAGAAGACTCTGGAAGAGCTTGACCAAGCTCAACCAGAAATCAAACGGCTTGCTGAGGCTGCAAAGGCCTCGCAGCGTGCTCGCCCCGTCGTCGCTGCCGCGATCGCCGTAGGCGAAAGGGAAACGTTTCTCAGAGAAACCGAAGAAGCGCTGGTCACGAGGAACGCAGCGCTAACCGCCGAGGCAGAAAGTTTCGGAGCCGTGCTCGACATCCGCACAGCTGCATCGGTAACGCGATCCGTCACCGAGCTACATGCCGGTGTCGGGGACGCAGAAACCGCACTTGCTGCAGCCGACTCTGCGATGGAAACGGTAGCTGAGGCCGAGGGAGCCTTAGCAACGAACAAGCACCGAGCAGAGCAAGCCCGTGTTGACGCTGCAGAGCAAGGAACCTTGATCTCCCAGGTTGACGACCAACTCAGCGAACTCGCAGGCCTACAAGACGAAGTGCATGAATTGACGGCCGGATTGGAGGGCTTGACGGCTGCAGAAGAGCTCGCCCGGGATAGAGACGCACTTCTTGAGTCGCTCATTGCCCGGCAGGGCGAGCTCGAAATCAGTGCCACTGGGGTTGATGCGATGTGGCATCGATTCGTGGAAACCCAAAGGGTCCGACTTGCAAAAGAGCTCAAGCGAGACATTGCTTGCCCAGTTTGCGGATCGTACGAACATCCCAACCCCGCCGTAGCCGACGGTGGCAACCCAGTCGAGAACAGTGACCTAGAGCAAGCCCGCGCCAAGCACAAACAGATCAGCGAAGTCGTCAACACGCTGAAGCAAAAACTGGCCGAGCGCCGAGGTGAACTGGGCGAACGCGCCGACACGCCGGTAGACGGGCTGCATGCTCTCATCAACCAAACGCAGGAACGACTCACGGCTCTTGTTGTGAAGACAACCGACGCCGAAATCCTCAAGCAGAAGAAGACGACGGCTCAGGAGAAACAAGCCCAAGCCGAATCAGACGCAACCAAGCTAGACGGCGCTCAAGGCCACCTCACTCAAGATCTTCAAAAAGTACGTGAAGAACTCGACAAGGCCCAAACGGCAATTGTCGATCTCGACGCAGCCGTTGTGCGCGGCCAACGCGCAGGGATCAACCGACTGAACGAGCTTGTCCAAGGCCTTGACGAAATCCATTCAGCTCTGGCATCCGCGCAGACCGCCCAGCAGGTAACCGAGGCAACCCTCGCTCGTGAACTCGTCACAAGCGGATTTGACGACGTGGCCTTCGCCAGAGCGGCACTTCACGACCAAAAGGATGAAGCCAGAGCGCTCCAGGCCGAAGACAAGGCGAACTCAGACCGCCAAACCGCCCGAACCAAGCTCGATTTGCTCCAAGAACAAGGCATTCCCGAGCACGTTCACGACCTTGAGCTACTCAACGAGAAGGCAGAGGAAACACGACGCCGCGCGGAGAGCTGCCGAGAGACCGCCACAAACGCGACAACCGCCCTTCAAGCCGCTATCGGCCACCTCAGCGACCACGACCGAGTCGGAACTGATTCGTACGCGCTCCGGCAACACTCTGAAGAAGCGCTTCTGGCGTACCGAGTCAGCAGCGGAAAAGGATCAATCAAGACAAGCCTTCGCCAATGGGTTCTCGGACAAGAACTCGACAAGGTCACCGAAGCGGCATCTGTACATCTACGACAGATGAGTAAAGGCCGATACAGCATCTCTCGGAAGCTGAAGTCAGACACTCCTCTGGGTTCACTCGGGCTGAACCTTGAAGTACTCGACAGCAACACCGGCCTGAAACGAAGCCCAAAGTCACTTTCGGGCGGCGAGCAGTTCCAAGCATCACTCGCGCTTGCACTCGGACTCGCAGATATTGCCAGTCACGGAACCATCGACCGCTCCTACAAACTCGAAGCGCTATTCATCGATGAAGGCTTCGGCACACTCGACTCTGAGGCCCTCGATGAAGCCGTCGAGACAATCCACCACCTCCAAGCATCAGGGCGAACTGTCGGAATCATCACACATGTCGAAGCCCTCAAGGAACGCCTCCACACCGGCATCGAAGTGCTGCCCCACCAAGACGGAAAAGGCTCAACACTGAAGATCAACCCGTGAATCTGCCGTCGAACGAGTGAAACGAGTCGGGATCCTGGATCCATTCTTCTCGCCATACATTCGGTCGCCAAGGTCACTCAGCCGGAGATGGCGTCAGCGCCGATGGGCCCGAACAAATCGTCCAAAAGGCGTCGTCGCAGTGTGTTAGAACTGCTGCCACCTTGGCGGGTCCGTTCTGCAGGGTCATGTCCGACAAATCGAAAGAGCCCCATGAGCTACTCCTACGTTTCAATTATCTCCTTGACCGATGTTGCCGGGTTTGCCGAGGCCGGCAACACCTGGGCTCCCGAGCACTACCAAGCGCTCGGGGCGACCACGACCACGGCCTCACTGGCCATCATGGGCGGCGACATGGCAGGCATGGTGGCGGTGTCCTTCGAGTTCGACTCGATCGACGCAGCGATGCGCGGCCAGCAGGCCTTCTACGACGACGAGCGACTGGTCCAACTGATGCAGGATCATCAGGTCCATATCCAACGCCGCAGCCTCATGCGGATCCAGGCCGAGTTCGGTGAGCGCACCGGCGAGTTCGGATCAGTGCTGTACATGACCAGCGCTCCGATCGATGACGCAACCGCTCAGACCAACTTCGGACACAACTGGGGGCACATTCAGCACGGAGCGAACGGCATGATGGCGACGACCGCCGTGGCCACCGGTGCTGCGCCGTTCACCGGTTCGGTGATCACCTCGACCGATTCGCTCGATGACCTGATGGCGGCTTCGGTCAAGAACTTCTCCGACCCTGCTGTGGCCCAGATGATGGCCGACACCCAGACCCAAGTCCTGGGCCGGGTTCTGGTCCGGCGCCTCTTCTGACCGGCCTGCACCGGAGGTCCGGTCCGTAGATCGAGTTGGAGAGGCCGACTCGAGCATGGCGAGGTGTCCCCGACGCCGCTAGTTGCTGGCCCGCAATGTCGCTCTGGCTTCCATGGCCATACCGCCATTCGGGGTCGTCGCCCACAGATCAGCGCCTTCGTCTGTCGCGACGCCAGCGACGGTGAACGGCGCCGCTTTTGGTTCTGGTGCAGGGGCGACGGGGCAGGATCCTCGCGGTGCACGAGGTCTTGTCCTTCCGGATCTTCTCAAGATTTCTTCTCAAAAAGTGTCCACAGCCATGCCGGTGTGTGCTCAGGACGGGAGAGACGGGGAATTCCCGTCCCGGCTCCGGCCGACTCTCCTTTGGAGGAAACAACATGATCACCTGCTCACGCCCCACCCGCCGGACCCTAGTCCGCAGCGCATTGGCCGGCCTCGCCCTGGTCATCGCCATCCCCACGGCCGCGATGGCCCATCCCTTCACCGACGTCCCCGGAGGCAAGTGGTTCTCCAACGCCGTCGAATGGGCCTACGACAACGACATCACCACTGGTGTGGCCCCCGACCAGTTCGGGGGGGATCAGAACATCACCCGCTACCAGGCGGTCACAATGCTCCATCGGATGGACACCAAAATCATCCAGCCCGGTCTCCAAGACCTGGAGGACGACATGTCCACAAGCTTCCACGTGGTCGTGCACGGTGACACCGGAAACCGCGAACCTGGCCCATCCACCAACGGCGTCACCGCCAAGCGGTACGCCACCGGTGAATACGAACTTGACTTCCCAGCCGACATCAGTAAGTGCGCATGGCAGGGCACCCTCACCGTCGCCCACGACGGCGGCATCGAGGCCGGCCAAGTCTGGCAGGGCCCCGGCATGATCGGTCTCAATCCCGACTTTGATGGGGAAGGTCCTCCCGACGTGTCCGGCATCTACGTCAGGACATATGACGCCAACGGCATCGTCGCTGACCGCGACTTCACCGTCAGCGTCACCTGCTCGCCGAAAGGCCCTTTGGTCTTGTCACCGTACCCCCCGGTGTTGATCTCTCTCCCCTGATGAGAGGTCAGCTGGCACCGCTCGATCTTCTCGAGTCAGTGCCACGGCAAACGACGGCCGCCACCACGGGATTCCCGACGGTGGCGGTCGCCGGCGCGAACGGCGGCGGACCGACGCACCTGTTCTCGCCACATCGATGAACCCCGAGAACCGCAACGCACACCCCGACTCCAGAAGAGAGCAGCGTCGTGTCCTGCATCGAATATCTACCGCCGGCCGGTACCCGCCCTTGCTACTCTCAGATTCCATGGCGGGTCCTTCCGACGTCACATCACCCACCGCGGAGCCCGCCGACGCGGACCTGGTTCGGCGCTACCTCGACGGCGACCGGGACGCGCTCGGGGTCATCTACAGGCGTTATGCCGACCGTGTTTACGACATGTGTGCCGCCATGCTGCACACAGCCGACGACGCGGCCGACGCATTCCAGGACACCTTTCTCATCGCCGCCCAAAAACTCGGCGGGCTGCGCGATCCCGAACGGCTCCGACCCTGGCTCTACTCGGTCGCCCGCAACCAGTGCCGAGCCAAGATCCGCGACCGCAAGCGGACCCGGGTCGACCGCGACCCCGGCACCAACCTGGGAGTCGAGGTCGACATGACCGCCAATGTCGTCCGCGGCGAACTGGCCCAGCTCATGGCCGATGCTTCACTCGGTCTCAACGAGCGCGACCAGGAGGTGCTCGACCTCCACATGCGTCACGGGCTCGAAGGAGACGACCTCGCTGAAGTGCTCGAGGTGTCAACCGAGAACGCCTACAAGCTCGTGCAGCGAGTCCGGGGTCGAGTCGATCGTTCCCTGGGTTCCCTACTCATCGCCCGCCACGGCCGCAATGATTGTCCGGAGCTCGCCACCGTGCTCACCGGCTGGGACGGCACCTACTCGCCGCACATTCGTAAACGGATCAGTCGTCATGTCGATGACTGCGACACCTGTACTCGGCGACGCATGGGACTTCTCGACCCGGGCGGACTCGCCAGCGCACATCCGATGCGTCCGGCACCATCCACCGTGTATGCCACCGTGCTCACCCAGATCCAATCTGCCTCACTGGCGGTGCCGAGAGCCGAACCGGCCTGGGACGATGACGGCTTTCCGCTGACCTCGGGTCCGGGTGGGCGGGGTCCGAAGGTCCTGACACGAGCTCTGGTACTTGGGATCACAGCCATCGCCATCACTGTCGGATTCCTGGCTTTCGACGAACAGCCAGCAGACGAGGGGATCGTGCCGATCCTGTTGACCACCACTACCGTGCCGCAAGAGGCGGCCACGACGACCTCCGCTCCAGCAGTGACCACGTTCGCGCCGACGACTACCGCTCCGACCACCACCGCGCCAACGGTAACGACCGCCATCACCGACCCTGCCCCGGTGACGACAACCACCACCCAGCCGCCGACCACCAGCCAGGCACCAGCCACCACGACGACCACCACGACCACCACCACCCAGGCCCCACCGACGATCACCAGCTTCAGCGCCACACCGTCCACCATCGTCGAGAACAGCACCATGTCCGGCGCGCCCTGCGGCCCCGGGGAAACAGAAACCACGCTGTTAGTTGTCGCCAATGCCAGCACAAGCAGTGTCGAAGCCACATGGACCCTCGGTAGCCACAGCGGGCCGACCACCTTCGTACAGGCAACCAGCGGAGACTGGACCGCCACCTTCGGCCCATTCCCCGGTGGCACCGTGCCACTTACCGGTCAGGCCGTGACGATCACCGCCACGGCCTGGGACGGACCAACACCGAGCGCCTCGGCCACTGTGGCGGTGACCGTCAACCCCTGCTGATCGGGGAGTTCCCCAACCGAGGCTTGTCAATAGATCACAGGTCTTTCTCTCGGCCCGACCCAGCGCCCCTCTTGTGTCCCTTGAACGCTGCGGGTCGGCGTGGCAACCTGAGGCATAGGAAGGTGGAGCCATGACGTCGAAGCTGATGGCATTGGCGCACGCGTTGCTGCTCGCGGCGGCGCTGGGCACAGGCACCGCATCGGCGAGCGGACCGTGCGGCCAGATCTCGGTTTCACCGTCGCCAGGTTGGCCTGGCGCCAGCATGACGGTCCAGGGCAACGACTTCACTCCCGACACCACCATCTACGTCAACCTGAGTGGTTCGTCGATCGGTACATCGCTCAGCGATGCTGAAGGGGCATTCACCCTTCTGAGCGTCGTCCCCGCCAGCGCCACGCCTGGCACCACCAACGTGTTCGCGTTCGACGACCCAGCGAACTGCGAGGACATCATCGACGACTACAAGATCCTCGCGTCGGAGCCGCCGGCCACCACCACGACCACCACCCAGGCACCAGCCACCACCGAAGCCCCAACCACCACCACCACCGAAGCCCCAACCACCACCACCACCGAAGCCCCAACCACCACCACCGAACCGCCGACGCCGTCGTCGACGGCTCCGTCGACGACGGCGGCATCCACCGATGAGAACTCGCCAGTCAGCAGCAGCAGCAGCAGCGAATGGTGGGTCCTCCTGATCGCTGGTGGTGCGATCTTCGGGTTCGCCTACATCCTCGGTCACCGGTCGAAACAGCTGACTCGGGATGAGGATCAGTGAAGCGCTCGCAGACTCGTTAGAGGTCAAACACCAGAGCCACCGGTCACCGGGTCGACGCGGGTGTCGCAGATACCCGAAGACTCGGCCGTGATGACCGCGCCCCTGGCTCCTGCAGCATTCGAACCGAGAAGGGCCCAACCTTTCGGGACTAGGGACGAACGCCGTCAGTATTTTCTGAGTCTGCGATCCGGTCGATGATCTTCGATGCGGGGACGAGGAAGCTTCCCTGACCCTGGTCACCGAGATCTACGCCTGGGAGAGCCTCTCTCATGATGTCGCCCAATGAGGGTTTGTCGAAGTCGGTGTCTTTGCCGGCGTAGTAGAACCACCCGTCGTCTTCGACAACGTTTTCGTCCCATTCGACGGTGGTTTCGAGCCGTTTGTTGACATGCAAGGATTCGAGTTTCCAGTGGCAGCGAGACCCCCCCCCGGCCCGTTCGATGAGCACTCCCGTGTCACTCAGGAGATGAACCATCTGGTTCCACGTCCACCCCGGGTACTTGTCATCGATGTGCTTTTGGTGCAATCCCTTCTTGACTGGGATGAAGTGAGCAAAGTGCATGATGCGGTCGATGTCGTAGCGGGTCAATGTCAATGGAACGCTTCGCTCATCTACATTCCCGGCGTCCTGTTGACTCATCCGCGTTCGTGGTCTTTTCGGCAGGTCAGATAGATATGGACATAATCCATAGCGTGCCCTACCGGGTCAGCGGCAACGTGATCGTGATACCGCTGATAGAAGGCATCGACGATGGCAGATCGTTCCTCCGGCAGGCGCGAGACATCAAGCGCATTGACGAAGTTGGGCTCGGACCAACTTCGCAGCGTCGGAATGTAGTTTCGGGCGAATTCTGCGGGGTCCTGGTTATTTTCGGTGAAGTTCTGTTCGAACGGGCAACGAACAACACGCGACTCAACGTGCTCCAGACGTAATCCGGCCCGATACACCGGGTTGTCGGGGTCTTCGAGTGGAGCGATGAATTCGGCTTGGGTCCGATAATGCTGCGGGAAATTGGTGTTTGCGAACTCGTCTGCGGAAATGACGCCTTCATCGCGCATGTCTCGCCAATGACCGGCGAATGTGTCGAACATGTTCACACCGCCGGTGTTGCCGAGATAGCGGCCTTGCTCATCGATCCCGAAGTTGAACAGTGCCAGCCGCGCTCCAGGTTTCATTTCCTCGCTGCGGCGTAACAGCATATTTTGCCAGTCTTCGGCACCTTTGGCTTGAAACGCCTCACGTTCCCGGGCGGCAGCACCGACCATATGGATGTGGTCGGCGATCCGGCAGGGGGCGGCAGAGACATAATGGCTGGCGGTGGCAGAGAATCCGAGATCGAGCGTGTTCGCAGGCAGGATCGATCGGTGAAACGAGGTTCCCGAAGCAAGGATGTGGACGTCGGGCACCTCGCCGGCATAGGTCGCTTGACCGGTCAGACCATGCGTGATCTGAAAGGTCTGACTGAAATCATTGCGCGGTAGATCGGTGTAAATGATCTCGATCGGTCGGCCGGGGCAACGGGCGCGAACCTCGGTCAGAATGCGCCGCCACATGTCAAGCGAGGTGCCGCCGTCGGCGGCCCCCATATCGGTGATGCGAAAAACCGTGCCGTCATCGGGCGGGTCCATGCGTGCCAGCGCATCCAGTACCAGTCCGGCCGCGTTGTCCATCACATGCTTGGCGCCGACCGTTGCACGCGAGTAATAGCCCGCGCCCTTCATCGCCATGAATGAGGTCGTCTCTTCGGCCATTCCTCGCCCCTATTGTTGCTTCGTTATTGACACGAAAGCAGCTTCTTAGGGAACCGGCAAACAGGTTCCCCCGTGAGCCTTCCCAGCGGGTGTCTGCGAAGGCCAACTTGCTAGGGAATATTGGCAATCGGGAAGGCCCGACGCCAGTGGTTTCGCTGGTACTCACCGTAGAGAAACCCGGGGTCACTGCTTGACTTCTCGGTGAGGCAACGGATATGGGCGTCTTGGTCAGGGTTGACAAAGAGGGGAATCGAGTAGCGGTCGACGCCGCCGCGATTGATCACCCGGTGCGGCGTCGACGCGAACAGTCCATTGGTCCAGGTCGGCATCAGGTTCCCCAGATTCACGACAAAGCTGTTGTCGATCGGCGGCGCCCCAACCCACGCCCCCTCCTTGTTTTGGATCTCGAGTCCACCGGAGTCGTCTTGCCACAGGATCGTGAAGGCCCCCGCATCGGTGTGGGGAATCACCCCGATGTCGTCCTCTGAGGTCGGATTCTCCTGCGGTGGGTAGTGGTTCAGTTTGAGACGAGTCGTCGGCCGGTCGAAGAGTTCGCCGAGGCTCCCCGATGCGACGTTGAGCGCTTGTTCGAAGGCGCCGATAAGGCCAACGGCCAGTGCGTTCGTCGCAGCGAGATAACCGTCCATCGCGTGCCTCAAGCTCTCCGCGTTCTCTGGCCATTGATTCGGGCCATCGAGGGGCCGAGCGCTACTGGGCGGGTGCTCGTAGCCGATCCAGAATCCCTCTTGATGGCTGGTGCCGGCATCACCTTCACCCTCGAAGCTCCGGAAAAACAACGGCAGGTAACCACGCATCTGGTCGTTGACCACGCAGTGCTCTTTCTCGTGCATCGGCTGGGCGAAGTACCGAGCAGCCTCGGAATGCAGTCGCTCGACGACATCTGACGGGACTCCGTGGTTGCTGACGTAGAAGAACCCGACATCGATACATGCATCGCGCATCGACTCGATAACGGCGGGGTCAGTGTCTCCGGCGACCGCAGAACTGATGTCGATGACCGGGACTTCAGAGAACGCCAGCGAGCGTCGAACGTCGAGCGTCATGCAGACCCTTTCACCAGGTGCCGGTGGCGTGAGCGGCGCCGGTGCCGCTATCGATGTTGAGGTTGACGCCGTTGATGTAACTCGACGACGCGTCGTCGGCGAGGAACAAAAGCGCAGGCGCCATCTCGGATGGCTCCGCCATCCGCCCAGCGATACTGATAGCGCGATCAAGCACCCGGGTGCTCACGCCGCGGCGGAAGTCGTCCACCAGTGCAGTGTTGGTAACGCCTGGGCAGATGGAATTGATCCGCACACCCTGCTGGCGGGTCTGAAGGGAGCGCGACAGTGTGTAGTACTGCACCGCTTCCTTCGACAACGCATAGCCGTCCCCGCAGACATCGAGATTTGCGTCGACCCAGCCGAGGCCGTCGGCAAACGACGACGCCGCCATCAACTGCATCATCACCGGTGCTCTCTCCGGCCATCCGCGACCCGCCGTGGAGGCGACGTGCACCACGGATCCCCCGTCGACCATCCGCGGTAGAAGCGATTCGGTGAGATGGCGCAGCCCGAGCCAGTTGATGCGCATCACCTCCTCGGGAGTGAAGCGCCCACCGTTGGGCACACCGGCACAGTTGAACAGGGCATCGACACGGTCGGGCAGCAGACCCACCGCAGCGTCGATGGAACCCGGATCACCCATATCGCAGCGGACGGCGCGAGCAACGGGGGCGACGACCGGCGCGATGTCGAGGGTGTGGACTTCGGCGCCGCACTCCAGCAACAACTCGGTAGCCGCAGCACCGATTCCTGATGCCGCGCCAGTGATGACCACAACACGATCGGAGAAATTCAGCAGCGAACTCATCGTCCTATCCTGCCATCAGATCGTGCGATCGCTCTACGTCACCCCTCGGCTAGCGCAGCGCTAATGTCGCAGCATGAAGCCGTGCGATCTCACCGCCGTCGAAGCCCGACGTCAGATCGGCACCGGCGAGCTAACCAGTGTCGAGCTCACAACCTCATGCCTCGAGCGCATCGATGCCGTCGACCCCGCGGTCAACGCCATGATCACCCGCGCCGCGGAGCAAGCGCTCGCCTCTGCGGCCGCCGCGGACGACATGGCGCCTGGGGGTCCGTTGCACGGGCTACCTGTCGCCATCAAGGATCTTCAGCCCACCGCCAATCTTCGCACCACCTACGGCAGTCCCAGCCACGCCGACCATGTGCCCGACACTGACGCCGGCATCGTGGCGCGTATTCGAGCCGCCGGCGGCATCGTCATCGGCAAGACCAACATTCCCGAGTTCTCCATCGGCGCGAACACTGTCAACCCACTCTTCGGTGCCACCGGCAACCCCTTCGCTGTCGACCTCACATGCGGCGGCTCCTCGGGTGGGTCGGCGGTAGCGGTCAGCACCGCGATGGCGCCGTTGGCGACGGGCTCCGATCACGGCGGCAGCCTCCGTATACCAGCCTCGTATTGCGGTGTGGTGGGCTACCGCGCCACCCCGGGAGTGGTCCCCCACGAGCTCCGCAACGTCCCCCAGACCTTCTATTCCGTTCAGGGCCCGATGGCCCGCACAGTCGAAGACACCGCTCTGCTTCTTTCGGTTATCGCCGGCCGCAGTCGGCTCGATCCCATGGCCTTCCCCCTCGACACCGCCGCGCTGGCGCGCCTGGACCCGATTGATGTCGAGGATCTGCGGGTCGGGGTGAGCGAGGATCTCGGCGGGCTACTCGTGTCGTCGACGATTCGCCGCACCTTTAGCGACCGGGCCCAGCGACTGGAACGGATCGTTGGTTCGGTGCGCGAACCGACCATCGACCTTCGAGCCGCCCCGGACGTCGACTGGCGAATCCGCTCCGATCTGTTCGTCGCCCAGTACGCACGAGACGCTGACAGCTGGAACGACGACTTCAACCCCAACATTCGCCAGAGCTACGACAGCGCCATGGCCACGCCGATGGCCGACATTGCGGCGGCCCGTCGCACCCAAATGGAGCTGTATCAGGCGTTCCAGACGATCTTCGACGAGGTCGACGTCCTTATCTGTCCCACCGTCAGCGTGCCCCCTTTTCCGTGGGCCCAACGGAACCCGAACGAGATTGACGGCGTCCCGATCGAGAACTACATGGCGTGGCTGGCCTTGACGTCGTCGATCACCGTGGTCGGCCACCCCGCGGTTGCACTGCCGTGTGGTCTGGACGAGCACGGCACGCCGTTCGGTATCCAGATCGTCGGGCCGGCATACGACGACCGGCGACTACTGAGCATCGCTCACGCGCTCGAGGCTGCACTAGCTGAAGACCCCGTCACCACCCGACCGATCCCCAACATCGCGGCGCTCGAATCCACCGTTTCGTCATGTCGCGAGCTCGGTCGGACGGTCTGAACCACCGGGTCAGTGACAGCTCCGTGAATCTCGGGGCTAATACGACAAGGCCCCGGACCCTTGAGGACCGTACCCGTGAGTCAGTTCGCAGAACCTACGGCCTTCACACATCGAGGTGCCCGTCGCGTTCGACCCGACGCGGCGTTCGCAAATCCAGCATCGGCTGGCGACTGAAGGACCTACATCAGAAGATGACACGCCCCGGGTCGCTGAGAGACCGGGCGACCTCGTTGAAGACCGGGTCAGTGATGACGACATATCGGGAGTCGTCATGCTCATAGTCGTGTGCCGCGAGTTTGTCGGCGACGTCGGGCGAGATCAGGTCGTAGCGGGCCTCCGCGAATGTGCGGTGATCACCGACGAATCGATCCTCGACCCAGAAGCGTCCGATCCGGACCGACTCGATCTCATCGGCAATGTCAGTGGCCGCTCCATCCCCGACCACTTGGAGGAGGAGTAGATCGGGGTCCACGGCGGAGGCCCGTGGGGGGACCGGGTCGCCCTCCGTCGGAAACGTGGCCATGACGATGGTGGACTCCATCCCGGCGTCCTTGTGGGACTCGGATTCACGGAAGTCGTCGCTGGAGCTCATCTCAATCATCGCCATGCGGTCCCGATACTGGGCGATGGCGATCCGATCCCAGCGGGTGTCATCGCCGACAAGCTGGTGCACAACAGGAGCAACCAGGATGATCCGCGAGCCGACCGCAGCGAGATGCTCGTGAGGGGCGTAGACGTCGTCGGCTTCCACACCTGAGAGTGCCGTCTCCCTGCCATCGGCATAGTCCGCTTGTTCGCGATACTTCATGAGGTTGAGGGCCCACATCGGGCCGCCGGGGGCCGCCCTCTGGAACCACGAGGCGATGTACTCACTATTAATCGTTCCGTATCGCGGCATCCGACGAGACTACCTACCGAACCGGTGACTGAAAGACCACACCTGACACCTCTGATACGACACTGCGTGGTCGCATAAGCCCACCCTTTCGTCATGCTGCGAACTCGGCCGAACGGTCTGAATCAGACGAACAAAGCTAGCCTCCACCGATGCGCCGTAGATCCGCCGGCAATCAACAGAAACACGAGAGCAGCAATCCGTTACAGCGAAAACTGCTCGACCGTTTTTACGACGAGGCTGAACGCCTGCTTCGCAGCGTCGACCCGGGCTCGATCCTCGATCTGGGGTGTGGGGAAGGGTTCATGCTGAGAGAGCTCGTTGACCGCGGTCTCACCGCCGAGTTGACTGGCATCGACCGGTCCGCAGCAGCAATCGCAAGCGCAAGAGAGCGCCTCGGAGACGGCTCCACGTTTGTGGAAGGCGACGTCCGTCACCTCGATGCCGAGCTCGGGTCCTTCGACGTCGTGATGATGCTCGAGGTTCTCGAGCATCTCGACGAACCCGACGATGCCCTCGCACTCCTCGAAGGCCTCGGATCGGCTCACATCCTGCTGAGCGTGCCGTGGGAGCCTTACTTCCGAGGGTTGAACCTGATGCGCCTGAAGAATGTTCGACGCTTCGGGAACGACCCGGAGCACGTTCAGCACTGGAGTAAACGAGGATTCGACTCGTTCGTGTCCGGCCGCTTCGAGCTCGTGGGGCGCGGTTCCACATTCCCGTGGACGCTTCTGCTCGTGCGCCCTCGCGTCATATCCTCCAGCTGATGGCCAGGCGCCTTGTCCTCGTCGGCTTCGTGGCAGCCACGGTCGCTTTCCTCGCCATCCAATTCTCGAACGGGGTCGGCCGCCTCACCTGGGATGCGGTCCCATCCGCCGGCCAGTTGGCGGCAGCAGCAGCGCTCCTACTCGCCGGTCAACTGCTGATCGGCGAGGCCCTTGTCGCACTCAGCGCTCCGGTTACCGGTTCAAACGCCGTACGACGAGGATTCCACGTCACCCAGCCGAGCAAGTACATCCCGGTCGGTGTCGCCCAAGGCGCGGGTCTGACTGTGGTCCTCCGACGAGCCGGCATGTCCACATCCGCAGCGATCACCGCCTGGGGACTCCACACCTCCTCGGTGGTGTTGAGCGGGGTCGGACTCGGCCTGATGGTCGGCGGGTTGGATGCGTGGCCAATCCCACTCGTCGCGCTGGGCGCGGCAGTGCTGTGCGGCTACAACCGGCCACTCATCACAACCGTTCTTCGTCAAGTCCCGCGTCTGGTGAGAGCTGCGCCATCACTCGAAACTGCGGTACCCGACCAAGCTCGACTCTGTCGCTGCTTGGCCGCCACAGGTACCGGCCTGATTCTCCACGGTGCCGCGTTCGCCCTGGTCATCAATGGGTCAACCACGTCAGTGGCCACCGCGATCGCCGCCTATCTCACTGCGCATAGCCTCGCCACCGCAACGCCGCTTCCCGGGGGCTTGGGTGCGCGCGAGGCGCTGCTGCTGGCGTTCCTTGCAAGCGACGATCTCACCGGCGTCGTGCTCGTACGACTGCTACTCATGGGAATCGAAGCGATTCTCGCCCTGGCGAGTATCCGTCGCCGAATCTGAGCGGGTCGTCAGCCGGGCCGTCCCAGTTCCTCTCGTCGACGACGCGCGTCGAGGTTGACAATCAGTTCGGCGATCAGACCAAGGGACACGAGCTGGACGCCGACAACTGCGAGCGTTACGCCTGCGAGCAGGGCAGGACGATCGCCAACCGGATTGCCGGCAAATCTCAAGATCAGCATCCACGTGAGTAGTCCTCCTCCCACTGCACTGATGATCAGACCTGCACCACCGATCAGGTGGAACGGCCGTCGATCATATGTCGTGATGAACTTGACCGTGACCAGATCGAGCATGCCGCGCCAGAATCGATTGCGGCCGAACTTCGTGGCGCCGCCAAGCCGGTTGCGATGGTTGACCTCGACCTCAGAAATCCGAAAACCGGCCCAATCGGCCAGCACGGGAATGTAGCGATGGAGTTCGCCGTAGAGCACCAGGCTCTCGGCCACGTCTCGACGCATCAGCTTGTAGCCGCTGTTGAAATCACGCCCCTTCACCCCGGTCATACGGTTCGTGGCGAAGTTGTAGAGCCGCGATGTGTGCCGCTTGATGAAGCGATCGTTCCGAATCGAACGTCGGCCGGTGACGAGATCGATCCCTGCATCGATCGGTGCCAAGAGCGCGTCGAGTTCTCCAGGGTCGTCCTGCCCATCTGCATCCATCAGCAACACCAGGTCGGCATCGATCTGCTCCAGACCACACCGCAGCGCTTCGCTCTTTCCACTGTTGCCGCGGAGGCGCAGCGTGCTGATCCTCGGCTCAGTCCGGGTGATATCGGCCATCACCTGACGGGTGTCGTCGGCACTTCCGTCGTTTACGACGAGGATTTCCCAGTCATGAAACCGTGCTTCGAGCGCCTCGGCGAGCTCCCGAGTGATGGTCGGGAGGTTCAGGGCTTCGTTGTATGCGGGCAACAGCGCACAGACGTTGTCAGAGCGTTTCACCGATGCATCGATCACGTCTTGCGCTTCCACCAGACCATTACGACAGAGATTGGCCCTGCACGCAAACGAAGGCACAGGACGTCGGTGCGCCGCCGAGCTGGATTCGATCTTCCCGACGAGGTGCTGAACCAGTGCCCGAGACTCTGCTCCGCTTCATTCAGGATTGCGGACACCGGCCCGAGCATCATCGAGCCGTTCGGGTCGCACAGCCAGGTCGACGTCGCCAGTGTGTCGCAAAAGATAGTTCGGGTAGTCGAGTTCGCCGGTGGCCAGCCCCTTCAGCACGCGACTTTCGATGCCTTCAGCGTCGAAGTGATCGAGGACGTCCGCAGCCACCGACCGCAACCGAAGTTGGGTCGCCGAGATTGAGACCTGGCGGTTGCGCAGCTCGGGCCGCACGGACGGGCGAACCGCATCGAGGGGAAGCAGCGGCCAGAGTCGATGGTGGGACAGGTACTGACGCATGAGGGGCGCTCGCAGGTCGATGGTCTCCTCAACCTTCCAGTCGGTGCCGACCAACTCGAGGATCT
>Ga0315334_10000045_pt1 | contig 99802 bp, 94 predicted proteins | sample M150034915metaG_FD_205555 | JGI IMG/M metagenome (GOLD analysis project Ga0315334, IMG submission 205555) | Ammonia-oxidizing marine archaeal communities from Monterey Bay, California, United States - M1 500m 34915 | ecosystem: Environmental > Aquatic > Marine > Intertidal zone | place: USA... | reverse complement strand
CAGGGCAAGAGGATTAGCATTCATAGGGACGGCGGTGAGTCGGTCAGGTTTGTTGTTTTGGCGAACTCAAAACTAACCGGTTTTACCGCCGTCTCCTACTTTTTCACGCTAACCCGCGATGAACCTTTTTTGCCCGGAATGACCTTGAGTAATCATTCTCTGCGGAGGAACAATCATGACAAAAAACCACCCGGACGAAATGCAGGCTGATCTGAGAAAAGCCGAATGGAAAATAAGAACCGAACTGGCTGCCGCCTATCGACTGGTAGCCCTTTTTGGCTGGGACGACCTGGTGTTTACCCACCTGTCGGCCCGGGTGCCCGGCCCGGAGCACCACTTTCTGATCAATCCCTATGGATTGCTGTTCCATGAAATGACCGCCTCATCCCTGGTGAAAGTCGACCAAAATGGCGAAGTCGTGGAGGCTGGCGGGCTGCGCAGGGTTAACCCGGCGGGGTTTACCATCCACAGCGCCGTACATATGGGGCGCGAAGATGCCGGAGCCGTCATGCACCTGCATGCAGCAGATGGTGTTGCGGTATCAGCCCACCGTGATGGCCTCCAGCCCCTGAGCCAGACCGCCATGCTGTGCCTTGGGCACCTGAGTTACCACGAATATGAAGGCGTAGCGCTCAACCTTGATGAGAGGGAGCGCCTGATCCGGGATCTGGGTAACAAATCCATGATGATCTTGCGCAACCACGGCATTCTGACCGTGGGCCGCGATGTGCCGGAAACCTTCACTTACCTCTACTTCCTGATGAAGGCCTGCGAGATACAGGTAAAAGCGCAGAGCTGTGGCCCGGTATATATGCCCACCCAACAGGCTATCGACACCACGGCGGATCAATCAGGCTCACTCGGCAAGGCAGCAAAGCTTACCTGGCCCGCCCTTCTGAGACTGCTTGATGCCAGGTCTCCTGGCTACAACGTTTGAGCCCTTCATCAATCCACTATCAGGAAGGTCCTATGATTACTGTTGATATTAATGAACTGGCAGCCTATCAGGGCATGCTGATTGGCCACAGCCCCTGGGTAACCGTGAGCCAGGCCATGATAAACGCCTTTGCCGAAACCACCGGCGACCATCAGTGGATCCATGTGGATGTCGACCGGGCCAGCCGGGAGTCACCCTGGAAGAGCCCGGTAGCCCATGGCTACCTGACGGCGTCACTGATCCCCAAGCTCAACAGCGAAGTCATCAAGGTGACGGGAACTTCAGCCACCATCAACTACGGCTTGAACAAACTCCGCTTTCCCGCAGCCGTCAAGGCTGGGTCAGATATCCGGTCCCGGGTTGAGCTGGCATCCCTGAAGCAGGTGGATGATCACCGCCTGCTGGCCACCTACCAGACCGTGGTGGAAATAAGGAACGAAGACAAGCCAGCCTGCGTACTGGAAAATCTGGCCATGTACGTGGTCTGAGTTTTCCGGTCAGTGCAAAAAGGCGGCAAGCCCTGAGGGTGGGGGGGGGAGCCGCCTTCCTAACTTCCAGTGTTGTGCAAGCTACTTCTGCCACTCCTGCTCCTGAAGTGCCCGCCACATCAGCTTTCCGGTCGGTGATTTTGGCAACTCATCAACAAATTCAATGATGGTTGGCACCTTGTAGGCCGCCATTTGCTCCTTACACCAACTGATGATGTCATCCTTGGTTGTTGTGCTTTCAGCCTCAGGCGTTAGTACAATACAAGCCTTGACCGTTTCACCACGCTTGGGGTCCGGGGCAGAGATAATGCAGACTTCGTGGATGGATGGGTGACGGTACATCAACCCTTCTACCTCAGACGGCCAGACCTTAAAGCCAGACGCGTTGATCATGCGTTTGACCCGATCCACCATGAAGAAGTAACCATCTTCATCGTAGTAACCCAGATCGCCGGTGCGGAAGAAACGCTTGCCATCGATTTCGACGAATGAAGCCTCGGTATCCACCGGGCGATTCCAGTAGCCCAGCGTGACCTGAGGCCCGCAGGAAACGATCTCGCCGGTTTCTCCCACGCCTTTTTCTTCAAGTGTGTCGACATCGATGATCCGGCTATCAACATCGAATACCGGAATCCCCAGGCATTGCGGTTTAGGGTTGTTACCGGGGTTGATGTGGGTAGCTGCCATGGTTTCAGACAAACCGTAGCCTTCGATGTAATCAAGGCCTGTCAGCTTTTTGAGCTTTTCCGCCACCGCAACAGGCATCGCGGCACCACCACCCCCGATCATGTTCAGGCTGCTGATGTCGTAGCTACCCAGCTCCGGGTTTGACAGAAAATCCACCGCCATGGTGACGATGTTGGTCCAGCCGGTAACCTTGTAACGCTCAATCAAACGTGCCGCTGTGGTTCTGTCCCAACGGGTCATGATGACAGAAGTGGCACCGCAGAATATGGGACCGTTCATGGAGCCAGTCATGCCGGTTACGTGGAAGAACGGCAGCGTGGATAGCTGAACACTATCCGGAGTGGACAGGTTCCAGAATACCCGGTGCACGGCTGTCGCCATTACCGACCGGTGAGTGTGCATGCAGCCCTTGGGTGCCCCGGTGGTACCGGAGCTGTACGGAATAACGGCAAGGTCATCCGGGCCGGCAGTATGTTCACCGGGCTTGCGTCCGGCTTCCAGGGCCGCCTCCCAGGTAACCACTCCCGGTATATCCCTGGACCACGCGGGCGCAGCAACTTCAGCCGGCAACGTCAGGTCGGTTTCCGGGTTAATGTAGGTGTTGTAAGACGCAACAATCACTTGTTCCAGGTTGGTCTCACCAATCAACGGCGCGATGAAGCCCCCCAGTTCCTGGCCCGCCATGCACACCGTGGAGCCAGTATCCGAAATATAATGCTCAAGCTCCGCCGCGCGGTTCATGGGATTCACAGGAATAACCACGGCATCGGCCCGCAGGATGGCATAGTAGGAGATCACATACTGCGGGGAGTTCTGCATATAAAGCAGTACCCGGTCACCCTTCTTGACCCCCTGGGCCTGCAGGTAACCCGCCATAGTATCGACTTCTCGCTTAAGCCGGGCATAGGTCATGGGCGCATCGTAGAAAACGATGGCATTCTGGTCCGGATAGCGCAGTGCCGAGACTTCCAGGTTAGTGTACAGACTGGTTTTCGGCAGGGTCATGGTTTTGGGCAGATCTTTTGGCCAAACCTTGTAGTGGCGTGTAAACATATTCTTGTTCTCCCCCTGGGTTAATTCAGTCAACCGCTTGAGCGGACAAATCAAAATAATCAACAGCCCCGGGCAAGGGCTCGTCATGGCGTAACGGTGAAATGGCAACGGCTTTTTCACGAAGTACGGTCACATCCGCATCCGGCGCCACAATGTGGCGTGAGCTCCGGTCAAAACCAAGCCACCAGTAAGGCAGGCTGCGCGCATCACGGCCAGCGACCAGTGTTGGCTTCTGGATAGAGCCGTTGGACTGCCGACACCATCGGGCTGCGGTAATATCGGCCGCTTCACAGGCTGGAAAGTTCACATTCCACGCCAGAACCTGGCCGGGGCGGTAAAGTCTGCGAATGACAGCTTCAGCAAAGGTTTCCACCGGCGACCAGCGGACGTCGTCCCGGTTAAGGTAAGCCTGGCTCAGCGCAATGGCCGGAATGTTCATGTGGTGTGCACTCAGTACCGCGCCAACGGTACCGGAGTACTGGACCGAATCACTGATGTTCGCACCGCAGTTTACGCCGGAAAGCACCAGATCTGGCGGTGTTTCCCCGAACCACTCGGCCAGGGAATACAACACGCAATCGGCCGGTGTGCCAGACACCGAATAACGATTAGCCCCAACCTGATAAACCCGTAACGGACTGTGAATGGATATGCTCTGGCCAGCTCCGCTGCGATCATGCTCCGGAGCCACAACCCAGACCTCATCGGCCAACCGCCGGGCGATGGTTTCAAGGATCGCGATACCCGGCGCATTGATGCCGTCATCGTTGGTAATCAGAATTCGATTGGCAATCTTGCCCTGCATAATCACTTCTCCGCTCATGGCTTCCGGCCTTCACAAGCGATTTGCCAGCCAATATCCGCCAGCAGGCTGGTACGCTTGCCAACTTCCAGCGCATTGGCGTTGGCAGCATTGCCATCCAGGGCCCGCTTGTACACACCCTGAAGAATGGCTGCCAGCCGGAATAACGAAAACGACAGGAATACGTGCCAGTCATCAATGCCGTCTCTGCCGGTTTGCGCGCAGTACCGGGCAATGGTTTCCTGCTCGCTTGGTATACCAAGCTCCTGCAGATCTTCGCCATTCAGGCCACGCATACCGGGCATATCAGCAGGCAGGTGGTATGGCAGGCAGTAATAGGCAAGGTCTGCCAGCGGATGCCCGAGAGTCGACAGTTCCCAATCCAGGATCGCGATTACTTCCGGGCGATCCGGTGCCAGCATCAGGTTGCCAAACCGGTAGTCACCGTGGGCAATCGAAGTCTCGTCCCTGGCCGGGAGGTTCTCCGGCAACCAGGACATCAGTTTGTCCATGGCCGGCAGGTCATCCGTCCGGGATGCGAGATATTGCTTGCTCCAGCGAGCCACCTGGCGGGACACATAGCCCTCCGGACGGCCGTAATCTGCCAGTCCAATAGCGTTGACATCCACAGAGTGCAAAGCTGCCAGCGTGTCGATAGCTGAGTGATGAGCCCTCATTCGCTCTTCACGCTCCAGCTCTTTGAGTGCTGAATGGGAGTGAATCCTGCCTTCCAGAAAATCCATCACGTAGAAGGGAGTGCCAATGACCTCACTGTCTTCACACAGTACGCGAGCATTGGGTACCGGAACGGACGTGTGTTCAGCGAGCGCGCGCATAACGCGGTATTCCCGCTCCACCATGTGAGCCGAAGGCAGCGTCTTTCCCGGGGGCTTCTTCCGCAGTACATAACGCCTGTTGCCGGTATCCAGCAGAAAGGTAGGGTTGGATTGCCCGCCCTGAAACTGCTTCACGTCCATCTGGTTACCGAAGTCCGGCAATGCCTGCTGAAGCCAGTTGAGCAGGCGGGCTTCATCGAATTTGTGGGCTGGCAGAACCGCTACCAGCTCTGGAGTCATGCTCATGATTATCTCTTGTCGTTATGTTCTGATAACCCCTGGCGCCAGACAGGGCCCGGCGGCAGGGGTGTTCCGGTTTCCCGGTATCAGCAGATGGTTTCACCACCGTCGGCAACAATCACCTGCCCGGTAATGTAGGCACTGGCCGGGGTCGCCAGGAAAACAGCCAGGCCGGCAATATCGATCGGATCACCGATGCGCCGAAGCGGGGTTTTGTCTTCTGCCCGCTTTACGCGAACCGGGTCTTCCCAAAGCGCTTTGGCAAAATCGGTCTTGATCAGGCCCGGCGCAATGCTGTTCACACGGATACCCTTCGGCCCCCACTCAACGGCCAGGTTGCGCGCCAGGGCAGCTTCTGCCGCCTTGGACACACCGTAAGTGCCGATAGTGGTGTTGCCGCGAATACCGGCAATACTGGACAGCAGCACCACAGAACCTGAGCCCTTTTCGGCCATCTGTGGCAGCACCATATTGGTGAGCCAGAAGGTTCCCTTGACGTTGGTGTCCATGATCTTGTCCCAGGCGTCGTCGGTCATCTCAGCGGTCGGACCATACACCGGGTTGGTCGCGGCGTTGCAAACCAGAACGTCGATGGTGCCCCAGGCTTCGTTAGTTTTGTCGACCAGGTTTTGCAGGTCCTCCTTCTTGCCGACGTGACAAGCGATGGCCATGGCATCAAAGCCCTGGGCCCGCATTTCACTGGCTACCTGTTCACAGGCTTCCGCCTTACGGCTGGAGATCACAACCCGGGCGCCACAGCGGGCCATTTCTTCGGCAATGGCCCGGCCAATGCCCTTGGTGGAGCCTGTGATAACAGCCACTTTCCCGGTCATATCAAATAATGGATTAGTCATTTCCGAATCCTTATTACTCTGGGTAACAGCTGTTTCAGCGGTACTGACGCAATTCAAGTTTGGCGACGGAATCCAGGTGAACCTCATCCGGGCCGTCTGCCAGGCGCAGGGTACGGACTTTCGCCCAGGCCGACGCCAGGAAGGTGTCCTGGCTGACGCCAGCACCACCGTGCACCTGTATTGCGCGGTCGATGACCTTCAGGGCCATGCTCGGGGCAATCACCTTGATCATGGCAATTTCCTGACGGGCCACTTTGTTGCCTACGGTATCCATCATATGGGCAGCCTTGAGGGTCATCAGGCGAGCTTGCTCGATGTCGATGCGACTACGGGCAATGTCTTTCCGGATGGAATCAAATTCGGACAGCGGGCGACCAAAGGCCTCACGGGCATTCGCGCGCTTGCACATAAGTTCAAGGGCACGCTCGGCGACACCGATGGTGCGCATGCAATGGTGGATACGGCCCGGCCCGAGGCGCCCCTGGGCGATTTCAAAGCCGCGACCTTCACCCAGCAGGATATTACTGACCGGTACACGCACGTTGTCGTAGTGAATCTCGGCGTGGCCGTGCGGCGCATGGTCATAACCGAATACCGTCAGCGGGCGAATCATTTTCACGCCGGGTGCATCCAGTGGCACCAGAATCATCGACTGCTGCTGGTGCTTGGGAGCGGTGGGATCGGTTTTGCCCATAACGATGGCAATCTTGCTGGTGGTGGTCATGGCACCTGAAGACCACCACTTACGACCGTTGATAACGTAATCGTCACCGTCCCGACGGATCTCGCAAGCAATGTTGGTTGCGTCAGAGGAAGCGACGTCCGGCTCGGTCATGGAAAAGCAGGAACGGATTTTTCCATCCAGAAGTGGCTTCAGCCACTGCTCCTGCTGCTCCTCGTTACCGTAACGGGCAATGGTTTCCATGTTGCCTGTGTCCGGCGCGGAGCAGTTGAATACCTCGGGAGCCATCTCGGAACGGCCCATAATCTCGCACAGGTGTGCGTACTCGAAGTTTGTCAGCCCGGCACCCAGATCACTTTCTGGCAGGAACAGGTTCCACAGCCCGGCAGCCTTCGCTTTTTCTTTCAGCTCTTCAATGATCGGAACCGGTGCCCAGCGGTTCTCCGCGGTTGCCACCTGATGGTGATGCTTTTCTTCATTCGGGTAGATATAGGCATTCATGAACTCGGTTAATTCGGCCTGCAGTTTCTTGGCCTTGTCAGACAGCTCGAACATATCCGTTTCCTCTCTGTTCAATTATTTGCGACTGCTACTAACGCCGGCAATCGCTTTAGCAGGCATTCAGACGGGAACGCCTTCAGGTTTCTCACTACCAGAACGTATCCGGAAAGTGCCCTCACCGATTGCAAGCAGGTTGCCCTGCTCGTCGTGAACTTCACCGGTACTGTTAAAAATCCGGCTTCCACCCGCGCGCTTACGACCGGTCACCCGGATTACGCCTCCGGTGCACTGCCCGGTAAACGTGGTGGTCAGCGAAAGCGTAATGGCTTTGCGCATGCGCCCGGGGTATGGGCAGTATGTGCCGGCTTCGGCCATGGCAATATCCAGCAGGGAGGTCAGTACTCCACCATGGATCACACCACCCAGATTCAGGTGATCCGCCTGGATTTCCAGCTCGATCACGGCCTCGTTTTCTTCCCACGATACCTGCCGGTAGCCCAGCATGTTGTGAAAACCCGGCAAGTCTTTGCCACCGGTAATGTGCAGACTACTGTTGTTCATCAGACTTTCATTCCAGGCAGGTTGAGGGACGCTGTGTTGCCGCCATCAACGGCCAGGGCCTGGCCGGTAATGTAACTGGCATCGTCACTGGCGAGAAAAAGGATGGCGGCAGCAATTTCCGCAGGATCGCCATAACGGCGCAACTCACAACGGGAGCCGAGCTTGTGGGCCTTTTCGTGTGCCCGGGCATAGTCAAAGACTTTCTGGGTCATACCGGTTTCAACCAGCCCGGGACAAACTGCGTTTACCCGCACGTTGTCCAGCCCCAGGTCACAGGCTGCGGTCATGGTCAGGTTGATCACGCCGGCCTTTGATGCGCTGTAGGCATTGCCTCCAGCCCCCGAACGAATACCGGCAACCGATGCGGTATTGACAATGCTGCCCTTCTTGCGGGCCTGCATGTGAGGTGCAACGTGCTTTATCGTCAGCATGGTTCCCAGCAGGTTTACAGCGAGCACTTTCTCCCACTCGTCACGACTGTTCTCGGTGACCGGCGGATGGGCTCCGGAAATACTGGCGATACCGGCGATATTGCACAGCACATCAATCTGGCCAAAGGTCTTCATGGTTTCGGCTACCAGGGCAGTTACCGCAGCCTCATCCGCAACATCTGCCACCCGACGCAGCACAGATACACCATCGGCCATCTGATTCTCGGTTTCGAGCAAGCCGCCCTCGGCGACATCAACAAGCACAACGGATGCCCCTTCGCGACCCAGCCTGAGTGCGGTTGCCCGCCCGATACCACTTCCGGCACCGGTGACGATTGCCACTCGCTGATCAAATCGCCCCATGAAATTCTCCCTCGCTAACATGATTTATTTTTGTGTGTTCTATGTTGCTTTCCAGATAATTTGTCACGCACAACGGTTATGAGTCAATATAATTGGAAGTTAATTTCATCTAGCAAAACTACAACATCAAAGGATGACAAAATGAAAACGCGATTTGACGAAATGCCCGTATACGCTCCCACTGACTCCGGCGAAGCCATAGAGGCCATCGGTTTTCGTATTCAGGCCTTTGCCAGCGGACAAGGCGACAAGACCGCAATCATCGACGAAAAGGGAGCACTCAGCTGGGCCGGCCTGCTGCATGAGGTCAACCGCATTGCCAACAGGCTGCGACAAGCCGGCCTTAAAAAAGGCGACTGCGTTGCGGCCTTGTCGGAAAACAGCAGGGAAATGGTGGCCCTCTATCTGGGAACCCTGGTGGCGGGTGGCTGCATGGTACCGCTTTCCGGTATGGCCAGCGGCGAGTCCCTGGCTCTGATGATTCGTGACTGCGGCTCCAAATTCCTGTTCGTTTCCCGTAAAAACCTCGATATCTGGGCAGAAGCGAGCCCCCGGGCCGGCCTGAATGAGGATGAGGTGATTGGGCTGGACAACGATGCCGCCGGGCAGCACCTGAAGGACTGGCTGGGCTCGATTCCCGCCGAGCCAGACCCGGCGCCGGTAACGCTGAACGATCCGTTCAACATCATTTACAGTTCAGGCACGACCGGAACTCCCAAGGGCATACTCCACGACTACCGCTTCCGCCAGCGACAAATGGTCAGGATGAGCCGGTTCGGGCTCAACGGTGAAGCCATTAACCTTGTATCGACACCAATGTACTCCAACACCACCCTGGTATCGGTGCTACCGACCATTTTCTATGGCGGCACCCTGGTGCTGATGGCCAAGTTTGATGCCCGTCGCTTCCTTGAACTGGCAGAACAGCACAAAGTCACCCACGCCATGCTGGTACCCGTGCAGTTTGAGCGCATATTGGCGGTTCCGGACTTCGACCAGTTTGACCTTTCAAGCTTCAAGCTCAAGCTCTGTACCAGTGCACCGCTACGGGCCCATGTGATCGCCGAAACCATGAAACGCTGGCCAGGCAATATCCGGGAGGTTTATGGCCTCACAGAAGGCGGCATTTCCACCAGCCTCGACTGCGCTGCCTATCCGGACAAGTGGGATACCGTCGGACTGCCCACCGAAGGGGCTGAAGTAAGGGTGATCAGCGAGGATGGAAAGGAGCTGCCCCAGGGTGAGATCGGCGAGATTGTCGGGCGCGCGATTTCCATGATGCGGGGTTACGTAAACCGCCCGGAGCAGACCAGGGAGATGCTGTGGCAAAGCCCCGACGGACTTACCTTTTATCGCAGCGGCGATATGGGCCGCATTGACGAAGACGGCTTTGTCCATATTCTCGACCGCAGGAAAGACATGATTATTTCCGGCGGTTTCAACATCTACGCTGTAGACCTGGAAAAAGTCGTCCTCAGCCATCCTGCGGTAACCGATGCTGCGGTTATCGGCATACCCAGCAGCCAATGGGGCGAAACTCCCCTCGCTCTGGTGGTAAAGAAATCCGGATGCCAGGAAACAGAAGAGGAAATCCGGGACTGGGCCAACCAGCATCTGGGCAAGACCCAGCGCCTGAGTGCCGTAGAGTTCCGACAGGAACTGCCTCGCTCTACCATTGGCAAGGTCTTGAAGCGGGAGCTAAGAACGCCTTACTGGGAAAACAGCGCCGGTTAACGGCGCTGCATACGATTCAGGGCATCACGGCAGTCATCGGAACGCAAGCGCTCACTGAACACACCGCGCTCCCGCTCCAATGCCTGCTGCACCTGGTCGCGCCATGGCGCCTTCATTAAACGCTTGCTGGCCCGCAATGCCTCTCGGGGCTTTTCTCCCAGCCTGCCCGCCAGGGCCAGGGCCGAATCCACAGCCTGCCCATCATCTACCACCCGGCTTACCAGGCCACACTCACCGGCCTGGGTGCCATCCAGGGTTTCACCAAGCAACAGCAATTCAGCAGCCATACGAGAGCCAAGGTGCAATGGCATGGTCACAGTTGAAGCAGCCTCCGGCACCAATCCCAAATCGACAAAGGCAGTTTTGAACCTGGCCGAGCGCCCCGCAAACACGCTGTCGCAATGGAGCAACATAGTGGTGCCAATACCAATCGCCAACCCTTCCACCGCCGCTATCACCGGAGTATCACAAGCCATCAATTCTTCAATGAAAGCAAGGCCGGCAGAGGGTTTCGGGTTTTCGTCTGTAGCCCGCGCCCGGAAATCATCAAGATCGTTACCGGCGGTAAACACACCTTCAGCACCCGAGATGACGACGGCATGCACGTTCTGGTCAGAACTTGCCTCCAGCACATAACCTGCCAGCTGCTCATACATGCTTCGGTTTAGGGCGTTCTTTTTATCCGGACGATCTATGACAAGATGGATCGTTTTTTCTTGGCTATATTTCTTAATCATGTACATCTCCTGGGTGTCGCCCTCCCCCTCTGAAACAGGAGAAAAACGTCCTATTGCAAATGGCAAATCTTGTGATAAAGTCGAACAACAACAGTTCACGGTGCAGTCTTATATTCTGCACTGCGAAACAAGAGCAATGCAACTATAACAAGTACTGGAGCAAACCTATGAGCTTCCTTGCCACATTCAGAAAAAACCTTACTACCTATGCATCCGCGTTAACACTGGGTGTATCCGCTGTTATCGCCAGCGCACCTGTATACGCTGAAAAAACCTACACCTGGAAGGTTCAGTCCCACTGGCCAGGCTCCAGCAGCTCCTACCAGGACAGCCTTGGTCGACTGAAGGATGTGATCGAAGAACGCTCTGAAGGCCGCATCAAGCTCCAGCTGTTTGAAGCAGGCGCCATGTTCAAGGCCACAGAAACCTTCAATGCCGTGAGTCGTGGCATTCTGGAAATGGGTACGATTTCTCCCGGTTATGCCCAGGACAAGATGACTCTGGCCGGAATTGCTTCTGGCCTGCCCTTCGCATTCCGAAACGTTTGGGAAGCCGCCTACTTCCACCAGAACATGGGCTTCGAACAAATGCTGCGGGATGAAGCCGCCAAGTCTGGCGTTTACTGGGCAACCGACAAGGTTTACCCGACCGAAATGGTTACCAGCAAACCCATCAACAGCTGGGAAGACTTCACGGGGCTGAAAATCCGTTCCTCCGGTGCGCTTCAGAAGTTCCTGACCGAAGCCGGTGCTTCCGCTTCCTATATCCCGGGCAGTGAACTGTACACCGCACTGGATTCCGGCATTGTAGACGGCGCCCACTGGGGTGCTGCCCAGGGTGCTGCGAGCATGGGCCTGTATGATGTTGCCAAATACCACGTTCAGCCTGCGCTGAACATCGCCGGCACTGATGTCATCATCGTCAGCCAGAAGGCCTTGGACAAACTTCCGGAAGACCTGCAGCAGGTGGTGAAACAGGCTCTGGATGAGCAATTCTGGATCCGCACCAACCAGTATCTGTACAAAGAGCGTATCGCCCTGGCCAAAGCCGTTGCTGATCAAGGTGTTGAAGTAAACGTGATGCCTGAAGATGTTCAGCAGAAGCTTGCCCAGACCGCCCAGGGCATGTGGGATGAAGAAGCCAAGCGCAGCGATGAGGCCAAGAAGGCTCTGAGCCTGCTCAAGCAGTTCCTTGGCGAACTTGGCTACCTCTGATCTTAAACGCAACACCACAGGCCCCGATTAACCCTCGGGGCCTGTTTTCTCAGTTCACACCCAAGTCCCCCGGAGAGTGCCATGAGCATAGTCAGCGCATTCATGAAAGGCGTCACCAGGCTCAACGAGTACGTTGGCCGATGTATAGCCCTGATCGTCTTTCCCATGTTTGTCTTTCTGATACTTGAAGTAGCTCTGCGCTATTTTTTCAATTCACCTTCGGTGTGGACAAATGAACTGACACAACTGCTGTTCGGTGTATACGCAGTAATGTCTGGCGGATACATCATGGCCCACCGCGGGCACGTGAATGTCGATCTGCTGCACTCGACGCTGAAGCTGAGAGCCCAGGGCTTTGTCGACATTTTCACCTCCATTTTGTTCTTCATTTTCATGCTGGCGCTGGTCTGGTTCAGCTTTGACATGGCCTCTGAGTCATTCGAAAGCCGGGAAACCTCCTTTTCTGCCTGGAACCCGCCTATCTGGCCAGCCAAGGGAGCCATCTTTGTTGCCTCTGTTTTGATGCTGCTGCAAGGCATTGTGAGGTTGCTGGAGGATATCGCCATCGCATTTAACCTGAGCTATTACGACCCCGCTGAGCGGAAAAGCCATTCTGAAGAAGGAGAAGCATAATGAGCATTGAAGTCATGACGCTTCTATTCTTTGGTTCGCTGCTGTTTTTCCTGCTGCTTGGCCTGCCACTGGCATTCGTGCTGGGTGGTGTGTCTGTTGTTTTTCTTTATTTCACCTGGGGCTTTGACTCCTTCTACATGGTGGTTTCCCAGATCTGGGGCACCATGGAAAGCTTTACATTGGTGGCCATACCACTGTTTGTATTCATGGCGATGATTCTCGAACGCACAGGTGTTGCGCGAGACTTGTACCGCATGATGTATCTCTGGTTCGGCGGCCTCCGGGGCGGCCTGGCCATCGGTACTCTGGGTATTTGTGCGGTATTTGCAGCCATGGTGGGCATCAGCGGTGCGGCAGTGGTCGCTATGGGTGCGATCGCACTCCCCTCCATGCTCTCCCGGGGTTACGACAAGCAGATGGCACTCGGGGTTATCAATACCGGTGGCGGCTGGGGCGTTCTGATTCCGCCAAGTATCCTGATGATCCTGTATGCCCTGATTACGGGTGTATCCGTAGGCAAGATGTTTGCTGCAGGTGTTATGCCCGGCATTATGCTGATGGTACTCACCACCCTCTATATTGTTGTCCGCTGCGCCCTGCAACCGGACCTGGCACCGGCGCTTCCTAAAGACGACCGGGCATCCTGGCCTGAAAAGTTCCGCGCCCTGCGCTCTGTTCTCCTGCCGATCAGTGTGGTGGGAATGGTACTGGGCTCCATCATGGGCGGACTCACTACACCCACAGAAGCCGCAGCCATGGGTGTCCTCGGTGCGCTGATTTCAGCAGCGGTCTACGGCGAGTTCAAATGGTCAGTACTGAATGAAGCCGCGATCCGCACCCTCAAGCTGACTGGCTTGACCATGTGGATCCTGTTTTCGGCCCACGCATTCAGCTCTGCCTATCAAAGCATGGGAGCCCAGGCCCTGATTGAAAGCATTATGGCCATGATCCCGGGTGGAGCCTGGGGCACCATTATTGCGATGATGGTCATCATCTTCTTCCTGGGGATGGTTCTGGACCCTGTCGGCATTATGATGATCACTCTGCCGGTATTTATTCCGATTATCACGGCATTAGGGTTTGACCCAATCTGGTTCGGCATTCTGTTCGTGATCAACATGGAGATCGGTTACAAGACGCCACCCTTTGGTTTCAACCTGTTCTACCTGAAAGGTGTCGTGCCTCCGTCGGTCACCATGAACGATATCTACAAGTCGATCATTCCGTTTGTACTGGTAGAAATCGTTGGGATCATACTGATTATGATCTTCCCGGAGATCGCAACCTGGTTGCCGGAATTGCTCTTCTGAGATAGCAAAAAGGCCTGAGGTTTCTCAGGCCTTTTTGATGGTCAAAGAAGTACCGGGCTATGCTTCAAAGCCGATCAAAGGTATCTGCATTCGGACAAAACTCCCGACACCGCTCAGCAGACTCCCCGCCACGCAGCGCCTGCCAGCAGCGGGCTGCTTCCGAGCAGGAATTACAACGCTTCTTCATAGCCGTCAGCTCTCTGGCTTCCAGAGCGCCCATCTGTTCTTCGGTAACGCCGAAACGTGCCTGCATCTGCGGCATCAGGGTCTTTTCAAAACGCACAAACGGTGCACCACCGGTTCTCAAAAGACGCTCGATTTCAGCAGCAACGGAGGAATCCAGGGCCGGATCGGCCTGAGCAACTATCTGCTCCAGCGCATCCGGGGCTTCCATCTGCAGGGACTTTACAGCCATCTGATACTGGCCGGCGATCAACCGGTCAGCAAGGCGACCGATCACAGTAGACCTGGGTTGAGTTGAAACCTGAGTATTCATGTTCATGGGACCTCCCTCCTGATATTGATGACAGTAAACGCTGTTACCAGTGGGGAGATTTTGCTTCAGGTCAATGAATCCCGGTGGGTGTGCGTATTCCGGCCCATCGTGACCACCCATTCCGTTTGAACGTGACCGATTTCGGGCGTTTTTCCGGAATCGCCGGTCACGATGCCGGAATCACCGGTCACGTTCCTCCGGAATCACTGCCAACACGCTGGAATTCTTCAACGTTATCCGGCATACCCGTTTCTTTTTCATCACACTCCCCTGAGTCGTTGGCTAAGCTTCACCAAAAGAGCATAACGATATAACCCGAGCTTTAGCAGCAAGTACGGCCACCGCTTCAGCGACGAAATGTCGCACCTATGCCCTGTTTTTCCAGACAAAATTTACAAATTGACGGACATTAATTTCATGACCGAAACCTGCCGATTTTCCGTGCACATCCAGCAGGTTTTGTTAGCTTTAGTAAAGGGAGACCAACTTGTCTCATAAGGAGAGAACGATGATCAAACGCCCCCTGGTAAAAGCGCTGGCCCTGGGTTTGGGAATGATGGCCGGATCGGCAATGGCAGACGATCTGATGGATCGTGCCAACAGTATGTTCGAGCCAATTCCGAAGTACCCGCCGGTAATCGACGGTAATGAACTGACGCAGGCCAAGGTAGAGCTGGGCAAGATGCTGTTCTTTGAACCGCGCCTGTCTTCCAGCCACCTGATCAGCTGTAACACCTGCCACAACGTAGGCCTGGGCGGCGATGACGAATTACCCACCTCTATCGGCCACGGCTGGCAGAAAGGCCCCCGTAACTCTCCGACCGTGTTCAACGCGGTATTCAACGCAGCACAATTCTGGGATGGCCGCGCCGCAGACCTGGCCGAACAGGCAAAAGGGCCGGTACAGGCCGGTGTTGAGATGAGCAGCTCCCCGGATCGCGTGGTTTCCACTCTCAAGAGCATGCCCGAGTATATCGAACGCTTCGAGGATGCCTTCCCGGGCCAGGACAACCCGGTCACCTTTGATAACATGGCGGTCGCCATCGAAGCCTATGAAGCAACGCTGATCACACCGGAAGCGCCTTTCGACAAATACCTGCGCGGCAATTCCGAGGCCCTGAACGAGAAGGAAAAAGAAGGCCTGGCCCTGTTTATGGATCGCGGCTGTACCGCCTGCCACAGTGGCATGAACGTCGGCGGCCAGAACTACTATCCGTTCGGCCTGGTAGCCAAGCCCGGTGCTGAAATCCTGCCCGCTGGCGACAAGGGCCGTTTCTCCGTAACCGAAACCGCCTCTGACGAGTATGTATTCCGGGCATCACCACTGCGCAACATCGAACTGACCGCGCCGTATTTCCACTCTGGCGCCGTCTGGAGCCTGGAAGAAGCCGTTGCGGTTATGGGTACTGCCCAACTGGGTACCGAGCTGAACGATAGCGAAGTGAAATCCATCGTGGCGTTCCTCAAAACCCTGACCGGCGACATTCCGGAAGTCACCTATCCGGTGCTGCCGCCGAGCACGGCTGACACTCCCAAGCCAGTGGACATGATTCCGTAATTGCCGGATTCGTTTCCCCTGCCAAGGCGCGCCACCCGGCGCGCCTTTTTTGTGCCTGTGTCCCACCCGCTGCGGCAACTACCCACCTTCGTCCGGTTGCGCCCGCTCTGTTAAGCAAGCTATCGTCTGTCTTTTCCTGACTCAGACGAGGGGCTATGAATCCGACCATTGAACTGCTGAAATCCCACCGCTCCATCCGTAAGTTCAAGGATCAACAGATTCCCCGGGAGCTGTTTGAAGAACTGATCCGCGCCGGCCAGTGTGCCGCCACCTCCAACCACGTGCAGGCCTACACCATTATTCACGTGGTCAATCCGGAAAAGCGGAAGAAGCTGGCTGAACTGGCCGGCGGCCAGGCCTATATCGAAACCTGTTCGGACTTTCTGGTGTTCTGCGCCGATATGAAGCGCGCCACCGAATCCGCCGGGAAAGCCGGTGCCGAGGTGGTCCGGGGCATGACCGAGCAGCTGCTGGTGGCCAGCGTTGACGCCGCACTGATCGCCCAGAATGTGGTGGTGGCAGCTGAATCCGAAGGGCTGGGCATCTGCTACATCGGCGGCATTCGCAACAACCCGCAGGAAGTGAGCGAACTGCTCAACCTGCCGGAGCATGTGTACCCGGTATTTGGCCTGTGCCTGGGCTACCCGGACCAGGATCCGGAAGTGAAGCCACGGCTGCCCCTGGCCGCCATCCTGAAACAAGACGCTTACGACGATTCCGACGACGAAGCCCTGGTGGCCAGCTTTGACGACACCATGCACCAGTACTACCAGGAACGCACCGGCGGCAATAAGGACACCAACTGGTCCGAGCAGCTGAAGCCGCTGTTTACCAGCAAGCTCCGGCCGCACATGAAGGATTTCCTGAACAAGCGGGGCTTCGGGGTTAAATAACCCCGCCCTCAGGCGTCCTCAAGGATGAGGACCACCAGCTCTTTCGGGCCATGGGCCCCGTAAGCCAGCACCTGTTCGATATCCGCGGTCTTGGAAGGGCCTGACACAAGTAACAGGTTCGTCGGCAAACCCGCAGACCAGTTCTGTTTTTGCATCATGCCGTACAGGTTGTCTTCCACTTCACTGGCCTTGAGCAGTGCAATGTGCAGCGGCGGCAGCAGGCTCATCAGCCGCGGCTCGTGGCGATCCGGCCAGAGCACCAGTGAGCCGGTAGCTGCAATGCCTCCCACAGTGCCGGTGACGCTGGCATCCACCTGCCAGAACAGTTCTTCTTTCCATTCCTCGATGGGCCGGTCGTAGGCCAGCAAGTCGGGGGCGGCATTGCTTTGCTGCCAGTGTTCCGACAACGTCTGGCCGTGGTCGGTACCCGGGGCATAGAGCAGGTTTTTCAGGCCGCGATGTTCCAGCAGTTCCTGAACTTTTGCCGGCCACTCGGCGCAGGTCAGCTGGTGAATTTCGGTGTGCACCGCTTCCATCAGCGAACGCAGCCGGGTAATCCTGTCCTCCGGCGCGTATTGCCATGGCCGGGTGACCAACCCTTCATCGAAATCATCCGGCCGGGGCGTAGTGCCGGCCAGGCCAGCGCGGAGCTTGTTCAGAATGTTACGGCGGGCGCTCATCGCTGATCCCCCTGGTTCAGATGGGCTTTGGCCAGGTCATGCAAAGACCGGCGAGCCGGCACCGGCGCCGAGTGGTTCTCGGTCCAGGGGCCGACGTTTTTCGGTGCCAGTTTGCCAAAGCGGGTCGCTCCCCACAGGAACAGCCGGTAGAACACTGGCGAAGTATTCAGCCTGGCCCAGAAGCGCCAGATCGCCCGCTCCTTGCGGGAATACTTGGCGCCGCCGTCTTTCACTTTCGGCTGTTCGGCGGGGCTTTTCACGTTTTCCTGGCGCAAGCGCTGCAGCATTTCCGGGATCGGAATCTTCACCGGGCACACTTCGCCACAGGCGCCACACAAGGAGGACGCGCTGGGATGATCCGGCACCTTGTGCAGGCCAACCATATGCGGCGTAATAATCTTGCCGATCGGCCCCGGATACACTTCACCATAGGTGTGGCCACCCACACGGGTATAGACTGGGCAGTGGTTCATGCACGCACCGCAGCGGATACAGTTCAACGTCTGGCGCAGTTGGGCATCGGCGAAAGCACCGCTGCGGCCATTGTCCAGCAACACCAGATGCACTTCCTCCGGACCATCCAGCTCATCCGCCTTGCGCGGGCCGGAAATCATGTTCACGTAGGTGGTGATGGGCTGGCCCAATGCGGAACGGGTCAGCAAGGACAACAGGGGCACCACGTCCCGCAGGTTCTCCACCACTTTTTCGATGCCGGTGACGGCAATGTGCACTGGCGGCGCCGTGGTGCTCATGCGGCCATTGCCTTCGTTCTCCACCAGCAGCAAGGTGCCGGTTTCGGCAATGGCGAAGTTGACGCCGGAGACCCCGACATCCGCTTCAAGGAATTTCTGGCGCAGGGTGCGGCGGCCAATCTGGATCAGTTCGTTCACATCCTCGGTCTCATCCACGCCCAGTTTGTCGTGGAACAGTTTGGAGACCTGAAAGCGGTTCTTGTGAATCGCCGGCATGATGATGTGGGAGGGCTTTTCGCCATCCAGCTGGACGATGTACTCGCCCATGTCCGACTCCAGGCACTCGATGTTGCGTTCGGCCAGGTAGTCGTTCATTTCCATTTCTTCGCTGACCATGGATTTGCCCTTCACCACCTGAGAGCCCTGCTTCGCCTCAATGATGGAGTGGACAATCCGGTTGGCCTCTTCGGTAGTCTCCGCCCAGTGGACCTTGACACCGTTGGCGGTCAGCCTGGTTTCCAGTTGTTCAAGCAAATCCGGCAACCGGGACAGCGCCCGGGCCTTGATATGGTTGCCGAGTTCCCGCAGGCCTTCACGCTCTTCCTCGTCCGGAAAAGCATCGGCCCGCTTTTTCATCAGCGAGTCCATAGCGACCCGGAAGTTGGTGCGCAGCTGGTCGTCGGCCAGGGCGCCCACCGCGCGGCCACGGAAGCTATCGGTGAGCTCTTTTACCGGTATACGCTGGCTCATGGTTTCACCTCTCCGCTCACCCGCTCCCATAGAAAGCTGGCCAGATGCCGGCCCCGGAACGTCTGTTTCTGTTTTTCCAGGGAGCCGTTGATGTTGAGCAGGCAGCCGCCATCGGCGGTCACCATTTCCGCTGCACCGGATTCCCGCAACGAACGGGTTTTATCGAGGACCATGGCTCCGGACACTTCCGGCATGCGTACAGAGAAGGTGCCACCAAAGCCGCAACATTCGCTTTCATGATCGTGGTCCAGCCGCTCGACATTCGCCAGCTTACCCAGCAACTCCCGCGCGTGCAGGTGGGTGTTCATTTCCCGGCGGGCAGAGCAGGACGTGTGCAGGGCAATCTGCGTGGGCTGGCCGAGATCCTGCCAGTCCACCTTGCATACGTGCAGCAGAAACTCGGTCAGTTCAAAAGTACGCTCGGCCAGGTTATCCACACGTTTCAGGGTATCGGGTTCTTCCGCAAACACTTCCCGGTAGTGCTGCCGGAACATGCCGGCACAGGAGCCCGAGGGGACGACCACCGGCAAGCCGTTGTCGAGCAGGTTGAGCTGTGCCCGTGCCACCTCCCGGGCCTCGTTCACGTAGCCGGAGGTCCAGGCCGGCTGGCCGCAGCAGGATTGTTCCTGTGGAAAGTGCACGCGAATGCCTTCCCGCTCCAGCAGGCGGATAGCGTCCAGGCCGGCTTCCGGGAAGAAGAGGTCCACCACGCAGGTGCCGAACAGCGTGACCTCGGCCGGCTTGGCCGGATACGTTCGTGGCCCGGGTCGTTCAGGAGCCACGCGGGTGGCATTGGGGGCGGCGTCGTAGAACAGCTCACTCATCAGTCATTGCCTCCGGGTTCTGCGGGCTGCGGAGCAGCCCTGCCCGTTGTTTCAGGTCAGTTCATCAGGGGGTCGGTAACGCCCAGAATATAGGCGGCCACCAGGGCAACCCCACCGGTTACTACAAGATAGTAGATAGTCGGGCGAATGGTTTTGCGCAGGGTCTGGCCTTCACGGCCCAGCAAACCAACCGTCGCCGAAGCCGCCACCACATTGTGAATCGCGATCATGTTACCGGCAGCCGCACCAACAGCCTGCACCGCCACCATCAGTGCGGTAGACAACCCGAGGCCCTGGGCAACACCAAACTGGAACTGGCTGAACATCATGTTCGATACGGTATTGGAGCCGGCAAGGAAAGCACCCAACGCACCGACCGTAGGCGCCAGGAAGGGATAGATGCCGCCCACAGAATCCGCCACCCAGGTGGCCATGGCCAGCGGCATGCTTGGCAGGTCGGCCAGGTTGACGCCGGAGTTGATCATGATCCGCACCATCGGAATGGTGAACAGCAGTACAAAGCCCGCGCTGAGCAACACCCCGCCCGACTCTTTCAGGGCTTCACCCATGGCCCTGGTGCTCATCCGGTGGATGAAGAAGGTGGCAATCACCACCATCACCAGAATGCCGCCAGGCAGATACAGTGGCTGCACACCGGCGCTGACCCCGGCCTCACCCAGAATGTTCGAGAAGGATACGCCAATGCTGACGAAGAAGTCTTTCACCGGCGCTACCGTGCGGCTGATCACCAGAATTGCACCCATCAGCACATACGGAAGCCAGGCACGAACGCCACTCATGGGATGGGCGGCGATGTCTTCCAGCTTCATTTCCAGTTTGCCAACCCACTCGGCCGGCCAGTCTTCACGCTCGGCAAAATCCCAGGTTTTCTTCGGAATCAAAAAGCCTTTCCTGGCCGCAAACGTGACAATCGCCAGGCCAATCAGGCCACCCAGCAACGACGGAAACTCCGGCCCCATCAGTATACCCGTGATGGCATAGGGCACCACGAAGGCAACGCCTGCAAACAGGGCAAACGGCAACACTTCCAGACCTTCCTTCCAGCTTTTGTTCTGGCCGAAGAAACGGGTCATCATCACCGCCATCAGCAGCGGCATGATCACGCCAGCAATGGCGTGGGTAATGGCAACTTCGGAGGTAATCAGCTGCAGGTAGGCTTCCCAACTGGAACCCGCAGCCTCAAGCTGGCCACTGATCGTGGCCTCGTCCAGCCCCGTGGTCACACCGACAATGATCGGTGTGCCGACCGCGCCAAACGACACCGGCGTGCTCTGCACCATCATCCCGAGCATAACCGCCGCCATGGCCGGAAAACCTACCGCCACCAGTAACGGCGCCACAATGGCTGCCGGCGTACCGAAACCGGATGCGCCTTCAATAAAACTGCCAAACAGCCAGACAATGATAATGGCCTGGATCCGCCGGTCCGGCGTGATATTGGTAAAACCAGAGCGAATAGTAGCAATGGCTCCCGAGTGTTTGAGGGTATTCAGCAGCAAAATGGCGCCGAAGATAATCCACAACACACCGATCGTGATCACCAGTCCCTGCAGGGTCGAGGCGAAAATTCGGTTCAGGGTCATGTCCCAGGCGGTATAGCCAAGTACGGCCGTTGCCAGAAAGACAACAGGCATGGCAGTTCGGGCGGGCCATCGCAGGCCGAGAAGCAGAATTCCGGCCAACAGAATGGGGGCAAATGCCAGCAGGGCGAGTAATCCGGATGACATGGTTTTCTCCAGAGTCTTGTTATTGGGCTCTATTTTTGAATAATTGGTATTACCAATTGACAAATCTGATCCAAGCACAGTATTTGAGCGATTAAAGACTGTCAAAACCCCAAACTAAGACATTGGTCTTAAGGGCTTGCTGTTTTGCTGTTAAAACAAGTACAAAGGCAGTCAGTTTTTTTTGGTAAGACCAATTTAATCCGTGAACTCCGGAGCCCTATGTCGATCAACCAGATCGCCCCGAAACGCCTGGCAGACACCATTGTCGAACAGCTGGAAACCATGATTCTCGAAGGCACCCTGAAGCCCGGCCAGCGCCTGCCACCTGAGCGGACACTGGCCGAGCAGTTTGGGGTTTCCAGGCCATCGTTACGGGAAGCGGTGCAAAAGCTCGCAGCGAAAGGCCTGCTGATCAGCCGCCAGGGTGGCGGAAATTTTGTAACCGAAAGCCTGGGGGCAAGCTTCAGTGATCCCCTTGTTCAGCTGCTGGAAAACCGACCCGAAGCCCACCGAGACCTGCTGGAGTTCCGGCGCACCCTGGAAGCAGACTGCGCCTACTACGCGGCGCAGCGGGCGACTGAAGTTGACAAGGCGCGCCTGACCAAGGCCTGGCAGGACCTTGATGCCTGCTACCAGACCCCTTCCAAAGAAAACATCGAGCAGGAAGGCGCGGCGGATGCCGGCTTTCATCTGGCCATTGCCGAAGCCAGCCACAACGTGGTGCTGCTACACACCATGCGCAACCTGTTCAGCCTGCTGAAGAACAATATTGTCACCAACATCGGCGGGATGTACTCCAAGGAAGCCGCCACCCGGACGGGCCTGATCAGCCAGCATCAGAAACTGTTTACCGCGATTGTGGAAGGCCGGGCCGAGGCGGCACGGGCAATAGCCGGAGAGCATATCGAATTTGTGCAGAAAACCATTGAGGAAAACACGGAAAGCGAGCGCCGTCGGGAACGGGCCCTTCGCCGGGACAGTTCCGGCAAAAAACACCAGGCGTAAAAAAGCCGGGGAGTCCCCGGCTGAAGCAATCACACGATGCACCAACACAATGCATTGTCCTGATGAATCCTCAGAATACCCGTTCTATATGACCCTTTCGTGACATCGCGGTTAATCCGGTAATTTTTCCCAGACCGTCAACTCAGAGAAACTGTGCTGGAATTTGTTGCGGGTCTCGCGAATGACAAAAGGCAGGCTCCTGGGTTCGCCCAGCATTCGGAAGTGGGGCGCCAGCATATCCTTCAGGCCATCCAGTGTGGTGTAAGGTTTGCCATCTTTCAGGATACCGCCAACCCACTCGGCCTTGGGCGTGTACTCTTCCAGCCAGGTGTACGGGGAAGCGATCACCAGCAAGCCCAGGTCATTTATGCGTTCGTGAACGGTTTCCAGGAACAGGGATGGTTTATAGAGTCGATCAATGAGGTTACCCGCCAGCACCAGGTCGTAATCCCGGTAACCCGCACCCAGCTGGCAGGCATCGCCCTGGTGAAAAGCCACCCGGTGCATGGCATCAGACAAACCCAGAGCTGCCAGCGAGCGCTCCTGATAACTGACCAGTTCACCTTCTTCTCGCCGGGCATAGCGGGCCACTCCCTCCCGCACCACTTCCTTGCACTTGCGGATAAACGTTTCGGAAAAGTCGATGCCATCCACGTGATCAAAATGCCGCGCCAGCTCCAGTGTGGTCCGCCCCACCGCGCACCCAATATCCAGCGCCCGGCAGAACTCCCTGCCATCCAGCGCCTCCATGGCAGCATCCGCTAGCTCTTTCGGGAAGTTCGCCTCGCCATGCCAGCTCTCGCCAAAGTGGAACTCCAGGTACTGGGCCAGGGTGGTGTTGTCTTCGTAGTAGCCCGTCGGCTCCGTCATTTTGTTCTCCTCGTACCGGCAGGTCAGGACTTGCCGGCCAGTTTCGGGTAAAGCGGTTCCACCAGGGGCTTCAGGCCCTTGGCTTCATCAATAAACAGCTGCAGGTGCGGGAAAGGAATCTCGATGCCGGCGTCATCCAGTGCTTCCTTAATCTGCTCCAGCACGTCGGCCATGATTCTGGGCTGCACATCCAGGTTATCCGGCGTAATCCAGATTTTCACTTCCAGGTCTACCGAGGAATCGCCCAGGTTTTTCAGCACCACCCGGGGCTCCATACCGGCGCTTTGCAGCACTTCCGGATGGGATAACAGCACCGGCATGATCACCTCCCGGGCCGCCTTGGCAGACTCCTTGTAGGCGATGCCCACCGGAATATTCAGCCGGGTCGCGCCCTCGGCACTGTAATTGACGATATCGGAAGACGCCACGCTGTCGTTGGGAATCATGGTGAAAATGTTGTCCCGGGTACGCAGCCAGGTGGTGCGCAGGGCTATCTTGACCACCTTGCCGTCCTGGCCGTTGATGGTCACCCAGTCGCCAATCCGGAATGGCCGTTCGATCAACAGGGTAATGCCGGCAATGAAGTTGGACAGGGTCGACTGAGCCGCAAAGCCCACCGCAATGCCGACAATCCCGAGCCCGGCCACAATCGACACCACATCAAAACCAAACTGTGCCAGCACGGTGACCGCCGCAAAGGTAGCGGTAAGCACAGAGAACAGGTTTTCCACCAGCTGCCGGATGGACGGATCCAGCCGGTAGCGGCTCATGGCTTCCCGGATCAGCCGGCCGGCAACCAGCCAGCCCACAAAGAACCCCAAGGCCATCAGCCCGGCCCGGGCCATGGATTTCAACAATTCCGGCGCCGCACCGAACTGGGCCATGATCACCAGAAAAGCGCCCAGCCCGAACAGATATCGGATCCCGGTACGGGCATGATTGAACAACGGATGCTGCGCCCGTTTTTTGCCCACAGCAAAACGCACAATGCTGATCAGCAGGGCGTACACCACCAGAAACAGCCCCAGATACAAGGCCGAAATCAGAAGCTGGCTGAGGGCATGCACCGCCAGTTCCCCCCAGTCCGCCTGGCCATCGCCAAACGCATTCAGGGTGTCGGATACATTCTGTTTTATCTGTTCACGCACAGCGGCAAAGATGCTTTCTGCCATTGAAGGTTCCTTGTACAACGGTTCAGATACCCTGCCTGCAAGGGTAGCCGGTTATTGCCGAACAGGCGCTTCACTTCCAGGATCCCGGCCGGTATATACGAACCAGAGCGCCAGACTGTTCATGCACTTTAGCACTTGCAGGGAAATCCGGCCCCGCTACCGTGCCAGCCCTTGAAGAAACCGGCCCGAACCATCATTGTTTATTGATCACTATCGATAGTCCTTCAGAATTCCGGAGCTCCATGTCCATTAAACCCGATTTTTCCCTGCTCGAACTGGCCTCCGTCCGCGAAGGCGATTCCGTCTCCACTACCCTGGCCAACAGCGTGGCCTATGCCCAACATGCCGAGAAGCTTGGTTTCAAGCGTTTCTGGCTGGCGGAACACCACAACATGGAAGGCATCACCAGTTCTGCCACCTCGGTACTGGTAGGCCATATAGCCGGCAAGACCGAGAGCATCCGCGTCGGCTCCGGTGGCGTAATGCTGCCCAACCACCCACCCCTGGTGATTGCCGAACAGTTCGGCACCCTGGAATGCCTGTACCCGGGCCGCATTGACCTGGGCCTTGGCCGGGCGCCGGGCACCGACCAGATTACCGCCCGGGCACTGCGCCGGGAGGGTCTGGGCGCGGAGCAGTTCCCTGAAGACGTCGCTCGCCTGCAAACCCTGCTCGGGCCGCTGCAGCCGGGCCAGCCGGTCAAAGCCATTCCCGGCGCCGGCACCAACGTGCCGATCTGGCTGCTGGGCTCCAGCCTGTACAGTGCCCAGCTGGCCGCCATGCGCGGGCTGCCCTATGCCTTTGCCGGCCACTTTGCACCGCGCCTGTATCGCGAAGCGCTCAGGGTGTACCGGGATAATTTCCAGCCTTCCGAGCAGCTGCAGCAGCCCTACGCCATGCTGGCCATTCCGGCCGTACCGGCGGACTCCATGGAAGAAGCCAAATTCCTGAGCACCACCAGCTACCAGCGGATTCTGTCGCTGTTCCGTGGCCAGCCGCTGTGGATGAAGCCGCCAGTGGAGTCCATGGATGGCCTGTGGAATGCCGCCGAAGAAGCCGGGGTTAAGGATTTTCTGGGCTTGCAGGTCATTGGTAATTCCGACGACCTGAAGCAACAGCTTGAGGAACTGCTGTCGGATATTCAGGTGGAGGAGCTGATGTTCACCGTTGATATCTACGAGCCGGCCAGGCGCCGCCACGCCCTCGACATCCTGGCCCAAACCCGGACCTGAACGGACTGATAAAACCCACGGAGCCTGACATGCCCGAACAACCGTTTTTCGTGTTTCTGTCCCACGGCCTGGAAAGCGGCCCGGGCAGCACCAAGATCCAGGCCCTGAAAGCGGTGGCTGAAGAGATTGATGGCGTGCGGGCCGAGGCCATCGACCACCGCAGCAGCAAAGACCCGGCAGTCCGGCTGGAGCAGATGCGAGCCGCCATGGAAAGTGCCGGCGCCGTACCAGAGCGGACCATCCTGGCCGGCTCGAGCATGGGTGGCTGGGTGTGCGCCCAAACCAGCGCCACCACCCCGGTGCTGGGCTGTTTTCTGCTGGCGCCGGCACTGGCGTTGCCGAAATATCCGCAATCGAGCCCGCTGATCGGCGCCCGTTATACCCGCATCATTCACGGCTGGGATGATGATGTGGTACCGGTGATGCCGGTTCTGGAGTTGGCCCGTGAGCAGCGCCTCGAAACCCTGGTACTGCCAGACGGGCACCGGCTGGAGAACAGTGTCGACAGGGTGGCCCGGGAGTTCCACCGATTCCTCGAAACCTGTCTCAAAAATCCGAATAAAGTCTGAATTCATAGACTTGCGATACCGCGAAACCTGTCGCCAGTGTTTCCTGATTTCGGTCATTTCCTTGCGAAAACCGCTTTGTTTTGCCAGTCTAAAAAAAGGTAACAAGGAATTAACTGAAAAAAAGAGCGGAGACAACGCGATGAACAGCACAAGCAAATTCAGGAAACTGGCGGGTATTTCAGCACTGGCGTTTGCCGGTCTGACCGCAGCCAATGCGGTAAATGCAGCCAACTGGCGCTACGCCCACGAAGAATACGAGGGCGATGTTCAAGACGTTTACGCCTACAAATTCAAGGAATACATCGAAGAGAACTCCGACCACACCCTGCAGGTGTTCCGCTTCGGTGAGCTGGGCGAGTCTGACGACATCATGGAACAGACCCAGGCTGGCATCCTCAACTTCGTGAACCAGTCCCCCGGTTTTACCGGCTCACTGATTCCCGAAGCGCAGATTTTCTTCATTCCCTACCTGATGCCCACCGACATGGACACGGTGATCGAATTCTTCCGTGAGTCCAAGGCCATCAACGAAGACTTCCCGAAGCTGTACTCCGAGCAGGGCCTGGAACTGCTGAAGATGTACCCGGAAGGTGAATTCGTAGTAACCGTCGACGAGCCGGTTACCTCCCCCGAAGAGTTCCAGAACAAGAAGATCCGGGTTATGACCAACCCGCTTCTGTCTGAAACCTATTCTGCCTTCGGTGCCACGCCCACTCCACTGCCCTGGGGTGAAGTGTACGGTGCCCTGCAGACCAACATGATCCAGGGCCAGGAAAACCCGATTTTCTGGATCGAGTCCGGCGGCCTGTACGAAGTGTCTCCGAACCTGGTCTTCACCGGCCACGGCTGGTTCACCACCGCCATGATGGCGAACCAGGATTTCTACAACGGCCTGTCTGACGAAGACAAGAAGCTGGTGCAGGATGCCGCAGACTTCGCCTTTGAGGAAATCATCGTACACATCGACGGCCTGGCCGACGAAGCCCTTGAGAAGATCAAGGCTGCCAGCGACGAGGTTACCGTTACCCGTCTGAACGAGGAACAGATCGAAGCCTTCCGTGCCCGGGCACCTCAGGTAGAAGAGAAATTCATCGAGATGACCGGTGAGCAGGGTCAAGAACTGTTGAACCAGTTCAAGGCCGACCTCAAGGCAGTTCAGGAAGACTAACCGGCAGGATTCAGGGGGTGGCTACGGCCACCCCTTGTTGTCCGGCCCTGGTTCAACCCCGCCCCGCCGGGGAATTTACCGGCCGGGAGCGACCTGTTTCGGAGTACCCCATCCATGTCTGAGCGTCCTCAGGAGGCTGTGGAAGACGATACCGGTGCCTACGCATCCGGTTTGCCCGGGTTTCTGGGCACTATTGATGAATGGATTGCCAGGATTGAAGCCGTCATGCTGGCCGGCGGCGTTATCCTCATGGCGGTCAACACCTGCGTTAACGTGATTGCCCGGTTTGTGTTCGGAGAAGGCCTGTTTTTCTCCGGCGAGATCAACCGGATCCTGATTATCCTGATTACCTTTGCCGGCATCGGCTACGCTGCCCGCCATGGCCGCCACATTCGGATGTCTGCCGTTTACGATGCTTTTCCTGCCAAGGGCCGCAAGGCTCTGATGATTTTTATTGCCCTGTTCACGTCCGTGGTGATGTTCTTCCTGTGCTACCACTCCTACGGCTACATCGAAACCCTGTACGGCCGTGGTCGCATTCTGCCGGCGCTGGGCCTGCCCATCTGGTGGATCTACGTCTGGGTACCGGTCGGTTTTGCCATTACCGGCATCCAGTATTTCCTGACCGCCATCAAAAACCTCACCAGCAAAGACGTCTACCTCTCGACGGGTGTGGTGGATGGTTACGCCGATACAGAAACCGAAGTCTGAAGCGCATGAACCCGAACCACTAAGGATATTCACACCATGGCAACTATGATGATGATTATCATGATCGGGCTGCTGCTTCTGGGCTTCCCGATGATGATCCCGCTGATCACCGCTGCGGTGTTCGGCTTTGTAATGATGTTTGACGGCTTCGGCCAGATGGGCACATTCGTCCAGCAGATGATGGGTGGCATCCGGCCGGCGTCGTTGATCGCGGTGCCCATGTTTATCCTGGCCGCCGATATCATGACCCGGGGCCAGTCGGCCGACCGGCTGATCAACATGGTCATGTCGTTCATCGGCCATGTAAAAGGTGGCCTGGCGATCAGTACCGCCACCTCCTGCACCCTGTTCGGTGCAGTTTCCGGCTCAACCCAGGCGACGGTAGTGGCGGTAGGCTCGCCCCTGCGCCCCAAGATGCTGAAAGCCGGTTATTCCGATCCCTTCACCCTGGCGCTGATCATCAACGCCAGTGATATCGCCTTCCTGATCCCGCCCAGTATCGGCATGATCATATACGGGGTTATCTCCGAGACCTCCATTGCCGAGCTGTTTATTGCCGGCATCGGCCCCGGCCTGCTGATCCTGTTCATGTTCTCGGTGTACTGCCTGATCTACGCCTACAAGAACCAGGTACCTACAGAGCCCAAGGCCTCCTGGAAAGAGCGTGCTCTGTCGGTTCGGGATGCGTCCTGGCCGCTGATGTTCCCGGTGATCATCGTGGGCGGTATCTACGGCGGTATCTTCAGCCCCACCGAGGCGGCTGCTGTATGCGTGCTTTATGCCTTCCTGCTGGAGTTTGTGATTTTCCGGTCGCTCAAACTCACCGATGTCTACCGGATTGCCAAGTCCACCGGCCTGATCACCGCCGTGGTGTTTATCCTGGTGGCCGTGGGTAACGGCTTCTCCTGGATTATCTCCTTCGCCCAGATTCCGCAAAGCATTCTTGAAGCAGTGGGTGTGAATGACGCCGGCCCGGTCGGCGTGCTGATTGCCATCTGTGTGGCCTTCTTCATTGCCTGCATGTTTGTAGACCCGATTGTGGTGATCCTGGTACTCACGCCGATCTTCGCCCCGGCTATCCAGGCCACCGGGCTGGACCCGGTGCTGGTGGGGGTACTGATTACCCTGCAGGTGGCCATCGGCTCTGCCACACCACCGTTTGGTTGCGATATTTTCACCGCCATTGCGATTTTCAAGCGGCCCTACCTGGAAGTGATCAAAGGCACGCCGCCTTTCATTTTCATGCTGGTGGCTGCTGCCGGCCTGATCATTGCCTTCCCGGATATTGCGCTGTTCCTGCGGGACCTGGCTTACCGAGACTGAACCGGGCAACCGGCCACTGACAGGAGACTGGTATGTTCAAACGAATTCTGGCTGCCGTAGACGGTTCCAAAACCTCATTGAAGGCCCTGGACAAGGCCATCGAGCTGCAGCGACTGATACCGGATGCGGAAATTTTCATCATCTGTGTCTACAAACACCACAGCCTGTTCGAGGCCTCGCTCTCGATTGGCCGTCCGGATGACATGGACATTCCGGACAAGGTGCTGTCGGACTACGCCAAGGAGGTGGTGAACCACGCCAAGGAGTTTGCCAAGGAGCATGGGGCTACCAAGGTGCGCGGTTTCGTGAAAGCGGGCCGGCCGTCCAAGGTGATTGTGAAGTTTGCCCAGGAAAAGGAAGCAGACCTGATCGTGGTTGGCACCAAGGGCACCAACAGCGACAAAGACGGCATGTTCCTCGGCAGTGTGTCCCACCGGGTGGCCTCCCAGGCCAAGTGCCCGGTACTGGTGGTCTGAGGCCACCACTCAGGCCGGGCTGCACATCCCCAGCAGCCCGGCAATCACGGATTTCCGCAGTCTGCCTGTAATTTCACCGTGCTAGACTTCCCCGCGACTTCGTTAACTTTCATCCACAAATCACAAGGCGTCACTCCATGACTGCAATTGTCGATTTTCTCAATTCGATTCTCTGGGGCTATGTCCTCGTATACGGCCTGCTGGCCGTGGGTGTTTTCTTTACCATTCGCCTGGGTTTTCTGCAGTTCATCAACTTTGGCGAAATGGTCCGTGCCATCCGCGGTTCCCGCGAGAGCGATGTACACGGTATTTCGCCGTTCCAGGCCCTGTGTACCAGCCTCGCGTCGCGGGTCGGTACCGGTAACCTGGCCGGCGTGGCGGTTGCCCTTTACCTGGGTGGCGCCGGTGCCATTTTCTGGATGTGGATGGTAGCGCTGGTAGGCATGGCCACCGGCTATGCCGAAAGCACCCTGGCGCAGCTGTACAAGGTGCGTGACGGCAAAGGCCAGTACCGGGGCGGCCCGGCGGTCTACATTGCCAAGGGCCTGAAAGCGCCCTGGGCCGCCGCCATCTTTGCGGTGTGCCTGATCATTTCCTTCGGCCTGGTATTCAACGCAGTACAGGCCAACTCCATTGCCGATGCCATGGAAGGTGCCTTCGGTACACCGAAACTGGGCGTGGGTATTGCGATCGCGTTCTTTGCCGGCATCGTGATTTTCGGCGGCCTGCGCAAGATTGTACGCTTCGCGGAATTTGTGGTGCCGTTCATGGCCGGTGCCTACGTGCTGTTGGCACTGATTGTGATGGCCATGAACATCACCGAAGTGCCGGGCATCCTGGCGATGATCGTCAAGAGCGCATTCGGCCTTGAAGAAGCCGCCGGTGGCGCGGCCGGTTCCATCACCGCGGCCATGCTCAACGGCATCAAGCGCGGCTTGTTCTCCAACGAGGCAGGCATGGGTTCTGCCCCGAATATCGCCGCCACGGCCACACCTGCTCCGCACCACCCGTCTTCACAGGGGCTGGTACAGGCCTTCGGCGTGTTTATCGACACCATTATCGTGTGTACCGCCACTGCCGTAATGATCCTGCTGGCCGGCGTTCTGGAGCCGGGTTCCGGCGTAACCGGCACCCAGCTTACCCAGCAGGCCATGGAAGTTCACCTCGGGGATTTCGGCGGTTACTTCATTGCCATCGCCATCCTGTTCTTTGCCTTTACCTCTATTGTGGCCAACTACACCTACGCCGAGAACGCGCTGGTGTACCTGAAGGGCGGCAATACACTGGGCCTGACTATTCTGCGCCTGGCGGCACTGGGCATGGTGGTCTGGGGTGGTTACGAGGCCGTGGTAACCGTGTTCAACGCGGCCGATGCCTCTATGGGACTGATGGCGACCATCAACCTGATTGCCATCGTGCTGCTGTCCGGTACCGTGGTGAAACTGACCAAGGACTACCTGGCCCAACGCAAGGAAGGCCTGGTGCCTCACTTCAAATCCAAGGATTACCCGGAGCTGCACGAGAAAATCGACAGCAATATCTGGCACTGACCTTCATGCTTCGGCCGCAGCCACCCGGTTGCGGCCGGCATGTTTGGCCCGGTACAGGACCCGTTCGGCAATCAGTCCGCAAATGGTGGCAATTACCAGGCTCTTCGCCGAGCGACTGGCCAGGTGCAGCACCAGATCCGGGTGGTCGAGTATGGCCACCTCGCCCCACAGCCCGATATCGGTGTAATTAGAAAAGACCCGCTTAGCCTGAGCCTTTTTGTCGCAGGGTAAACAGGGCCAGCAGGGCCGACACCACCATCAGGAACAGCGCCACCGCATTGAGAACCGGTGTCGAGCCTTCCCGCAGGCGATTGAACAGCGCCACGGTGAGCGGCGTATCGCTGCCCGTGAGCATCACGGTGGTGTTGAAGTTTTCGAAGGACATCAGGAACGCCATGGCGGCCGCGCCCAGAATGGACGGCAGCAACCAGGGCAAGGTAACGGTAAACCAGGCCACCAGCGGCGTTGCCCCCAGGTTCAGGGCGGCTTCCTCCAGTTGCCGGTCAAACTTGCGCAACCGGGCGCCGATCACCAGGGTAGCCAGTGTGGTGATAAAGGTCACCTGGCCCATCACCACCAGGGGCATACCGGGCCGAAACACATCCAGTTCGATACCCCAAAGCCGCGACACCTCATTGGCGGTGCCACTGTAGAACACCAGGATGGATACCCCCAGAATGACCCCGGGAATCACCAGCGGCAACAGCATTAACAGATACAGGAATTCCTTACCCCGGAACTGCAAGCGCTCGAACAGCACAGCATTCACGCAACCCAGCGCCACACTGGCCAGGGTGACCCAGAACGCGATCTTGGTGCTAACCCAGAGAGCGCCGAGCAGACTGTCATCGTGGAACAGCCCGGTACGCCCCTCACTGCCATCGGCCAGGTACCAGTCCAGGGTGAAGCCCTGCCAGGGTAATGACGGAAAGGGTGAGTCGTTGAAGGCAAACACGGCCGTTACCAGCAGCGGCAGGGCCAGGTACACAAAGAACGCCACCAGGTAGCCCAGGTAGAGGGCATCAAACAACCGGGACCGGGGCACGGAACGGATCATGGCATCACCCCATCACCTTGCGCAGTGACTGGCCGGTCAGTTTCAGGCCAAGCCACACCATCAGTGATGACAACACCAGCAGCAAGACCCCCAGTGCGGCACCCTGCTCCCAGTTAAAGCGGGTAATAAACTGGGTGAAAATCTGCTCGGTAAACCAGGCGCTGTCCTTGCCGCCCATCAGTATCGGTGTCAGGTAACTGCCGAGGGTGAGCATGAACACCACGATACAGCCGGAAACAATGCCCGGCATGGCCCAGGGAATGACCACTTCCCGCAGCACGGTGGCGTGGCCGCCGCCCAGGTCGTAACCGGCTTCCACCAGGTTCTCGTCCATACCATCCAGTGTGGTGACCAGTGGCACCACCATAAACAACAGGCCGTTGTAGACCAGGCCGATGATCACCGCCACATCGTTGTAAAGCATCTCCACCGGGCCGTCGACCCACCCCAGCGCCTGCAGCCAGGAGCTGAACAGGCCGCTTTCCCGCAGCAGGATCATCCAGCCGTAAGTACGTACTAACTCACTGGCCCAGAACGGGATCAGGCAAGCCAGGAACAGGATGCCCTTGCTCCGGCCCCGGGCCAGGCGGGCAATGTACCAGGCAATGGGGAAGGCAATCAGCAGGGTCAGGGAGGTGGTGAACAGCGACATCACCCCGGTACGCACGAAGGTTCGCCAGTAATAGGATTCGCTGAAGAAATTCTGATACTGCTCCAGCCCCCAGGCCAGGGTATCCCAGCTTTCCCGCACCTGAAACGACACCCGCAGCATCTGCAGGTGCGGCACCAGAACCAGCAACACAATCCAGAGCAGAAACGGCGTTAACAGTAACCAGAGGGACAAACGGCTGGCAGAGGCATTCACGACTGACCGGCTCCGTAGACCCGCGCCAGTTTCGGATCCCAGGCCAGGCGGATCTCCGCGCCAGTGGTCAGGCGCGGTGCCGTGCCGTCCTGCGGCAGGCGGGCAAACACCGGCTGGCCGCCGTTTTCTGCCTCAACCCGGCTGTTGGCACCGTCAAACAGGGTGGTCAGTACCTTCGCCTGCATGGCACTGAAACCGTCTTTCAGGGCCTCACCGGTGAACATCAGGGATTCCGGGCGCACATACAACTCGGCCCGGTCACCGTTAGACAGCCCGTTGGCGGCAACCCGGCCCCGAACCACTTCGCCGTTATCCAGCCGGATATCGGCCATGTTGTCCGCCAGGGTGACGACCTCTCCGGAGAGCCGGTTGTTATCCCCCACAAACCCCGCCACAAAGGGCGTGGCGGGTTCCCGGTACAGCTCCTCCGGCGGCGCCACCTGTTCAAAGCGGCCGCTTTTCATTACCGCCACCTGGTCCGACATCACCATGGCCTCGGACTGGTCGTGGGTGATGTAAACAAAGGTGGTGCCGAACTACTTCTGCAGGTGCTTCAGCTCCACCTTCATCTGTTCCCGTAACTTCAGGTCCAGCGCACCAAGCGGCTCATCCAGCAACAGCAGGGTGGGCTCCAGCACCAGGCAACGGGCCAAAGCCACCCTCTGGCGCTGGCCGCCGGAGAGTTCCTGCGGGTTACGGTGCTCCAGCCCGGGCAGGCCCACCTGCTCCAGCACCCGGGCAATGCGCTTACGGCGCTCGGCCACGGGCACCTTTCGGCGCTTCAGGCCATAGCCGATGTTATCGCCGACGGTCATGGTGGGGAACAGCGCCAGGTGCTGGAACACCATGTTCACCGGGCGCTTGTTGGGCGGCACGTCATTCATGCGCTGGCCACGGATGAAGATATCGCCCTCATCCGGCTTGTCGAAGCCCGCCAACAGCCGCAGCAGGGTGGTCTTGCCGCAGCCGGAAGGCCCCAGAATGGAGAAGAAGGTGCCGGCCGGCACATCCAGCGAGATGTGATCCACCGCTGAGGTTTTGCCAAAGCGGCGGATCAGCCCGTTACAGGACAGGTCAGACTCTGTTGCCATAGGGATCAGTTGGCAGCCTGGACGCGATCCAGCACCTGCCCTTCCATGGCTTCCAGCCCCGGCGGTACCGGCGGATACCATTTGATGTTGTTGATGGCTTCGTCATCAAAGCTCAGGCGATAGGCATCCCAGGCCATGGCGGCGGTCACTTCACCGGTGCGCAGCAGCGACAGCAGTTGGTCGCCGCCGGTCCAGTAGGTTTTCACGTTGGCCTTGCAGTCGATCAGCTTGTCTTCCACTTTCGCCATGATGGACTGGTACTCGTCGCGATCGTTATAGGCAGCAAACGGGTCCATGCCCATGGCGAAGGCAAAGCCCATAAGCGTCGGGCGCTTGAGTCGGTAACTGACCTTGCCGGCCACGGCCGGGTCACACAGGTCGGTGTAGTCGGTGACGGTGTCTGCCACCGAGTTGTGTACGATCAGACCACTGGTGCCCCAGACAGACGGCACCCCGAAGGATTGGCCGTTCAGGGCTGTCGATTCTTGCGTCGCCTTGACCATTGACGGCTGCAGCTGATCGGTATTAACCCGGCTGTAGTCGATGGGCTTGTAGATATTGAACTGGCGCTGCACGCCCACAATGCGATCCTGGCTGGGCTGGGCCAGGTCAAAACCGGCACCGCCGGTGGCCCGCAGCTTGGAGATCATGTCTTCGTTGTTGGACAGGGTAATTTGCACATCAATGCCGGTCTCTTCTTCGAACTGGGCCACCACCTCATCCGGGGCGTAGCCACCCCAGGTGATCAGTCGAAGTTCTTCAGCAGAAGGTTACCGGAGGCGGTCGTGGCGGCCAGCAGGGTGGCCAGTGCTGATATCCGTGTCTTGCGCAGTGCCATGGTCGTTCATTCCCCTGAAACAGTGTTATGCGGTTTCGCTAACGTTTTATTATCAGGAAGTTATAGACCATGTATTTCAGTTTTGTGAAACCCGGATACAAAAACGGAGGCCAGGGCCTCCGTTTTCCGGGTTCGGAATGCCTTACCGCTTACTGACCGGACTTCAGCATTTCCCAGTACTTGGCGTACACCTGAAGCGCCTCGTCACCAATGTCGGTCTGGAACTCGGCATTGATCATGTCAGTGGCGTTCGGGTAGCTGGCGCGGTCATTCGCCACAGAGTCATCCAGCAGTTCCCGGGCATCCAGGTTCGGGGTGGCGTAGCCGATCTCTTCACTGATCAGGGCAGAGATTTCCGGCTTCAGCACAAAGCTGATGAACTTGTGGGCCGCTTCCGGGTTCTTGGCGTTCTTCGGAATCACGAAGCTGTCCAGCCAGGCGATGATGCCTTCTTCCGGATACACGTATTCCAGGGACTCCAGAGTGTCACGACCCATCACGGCTTCACCGTTCCAGATCATGCCCACGTCGGTTTCACCTTCCAGGTACGGCATGCGCGGGGCATCCGAGTTGAAGGTGCGTACAGACGGCATCAGTTCAGTCAGCTTCTCGTAGGCTTCCTCAACTTCCTTGGGATCGGTGCTGTTACCGGAGTAACCCAGCACCCGCAGGCCTACGTGAAACACTTCACGCATGTCGTTGGTCAGCATCACCCGACCTTCAAAGCGCTCATCCCAAAGGTCTGCCCAGGCGGTCACTTCGCCTTCCACATCGGCAGTGTCCACGGCAATGCCGGTGGTGCCCCACAGGTAAGGCACGCTGTACTGGTTGTCCGGGTCGATATCCAGGTTCACCAGTTCCGGGTCGAGCTGGTCAAAGCCTTCGATCTTGCTGCGATCGATGGGCATCAGCAGGTCTTCCTGGCGCATCTTGCTCACGTAGTAGGTAGACGGCACGGCCAGGTCATAGGCGGCGCTCTCGTCCAGCAGCTTCAGCCGGGCGTACATGGCTTCATTGCTGTCGTAGGTGGTGTACACCACCTGGATACCGGTTTCCTCGGTGAAGCGGTCCAGAACTTCCTGGGGCATGTACTCGGACCAGTTGTACAGGTTCAGTACCTGCGACTCCTCGGAACCACTGCAGCCTGCCAGGCCCATTGCCAGCACGCCGGCCAGTGCCAGTTTCTTCATCGTTTGCTCCTTAACAGGATCCATTGAGACAAGATCAACATGACCAGTGAAAACACCAGCAACAGTGTGCCCAGGGCGTTCACCTCGGGTTTCAGGCCTACCCGCACCATGGAATAGATGCGCAAAGGCAGAATTTCGTAACTCGGACCACTGACAAAGGTGCTGACCACCACATCATCCAGTGACAGTGTAAACCCCAGCAGCCAGCCTGCCAGTAATGCCGGCATGATCACCGGGATCAGTACGGTGCGGGTCATGGTGAAATCGGTCGCTCCAAGGTCCCGAGCCGCTTCCGGCAGGCGCTCGTCAAAGCCGCTCAGGCGCGCCATCACGGTAATCACCACAAACGGCAGGCAGAAGGTTACGTGGGCCAATAGCAGGGACACATAACCCAGCTGCAGCCCCACCAGCAGGAACAGGGCCAGCAGGGAGATGGCCAGCACAATCTCCGGCGACATCATCACGATAAACAACATGCCATTGAGCACTTTCTTGCCCCGGAACCGGTAGCGGTGCAGGGCCAGGGCGGTGAGCGCACCAATCAGGGTAGACACCGTAGCCGCAGACAGCGCCAGCCACAGGGAATTCCACATGGCCTGCACCATGGCCCGGTTGTTGAACAGGGCCTCATACCAGCGCAGGCTCAGGCCACCCCACTCGTAGCCGGTGCGGGATTCGTTGAACGAGAACACCACCAGCACCACGATGGGCACGTACAGCAGCAGGTACACCAGGGTCAGGTAGGTGCGGGGCAACCAGCGGTTCATACGCCATCCTCCCCGATCCGCCGTTTACTCAGCCGGTGGGCGAACATCAGGAACGCCATGGCCAGGGTCAGCACAATGCTGGCGGCCGCACCGAAGGGCCAGTTGCGGGCGTCCAGGAACTGGTTCTTGATCACGTTACCTACCAGCAGGTTGCGGGAGCCCCCCAGAATGTCCGGCACAAAGAACAGCCCCATGGCCGGCAACAATACCAGCATCACGCCTGCCAGCACCCCGGGCAGGGTCAGCGGCACAATTACGTGGATGAAGGTAGACAGCCGTCCGGCGCCCAGATCGTGGGAGGCCCGTAAATAGTCTTCCCGCAGATCATCAAACACCGCGTACAGCGGCAGGATCATGAACGGCAGCAGCAGGTACACCAGCCCGACAATTACAGCACCCTCGGTGTAGAGCATCTTCAGGGGCTCTTCAATCAGGCCCAGGGACATCAGGGCGTTGTTGAGCAAGCCGTTGGTGGCCAGCAGCAATTTCAGGGCGTAGGTACGCACCAGCGAATTGGTCCAGAAGGGCACAATCAGCAGGAAGATCAGTAACACCTGGCGCTGTTTGGGCACCTTCGACAACGCCCAGGCAAAGGGATAGCCAATCAACAGGCAGATCAGCGTGGTCATGGCGGCCATGTACAGGGAATGCAGGAACACATCCAGGTACAGGGGGTTCAGCAACTGCCGGTAGGCATCCAGGTTCAGGGGCAGCGATATGAATGAGCCCGGGTCCCGGGTCATCACACTGGCACCCACCACCAGCAGGTTGGGGGTGAACACCAGGAACAGCAGCCAGCCCCACACCAGCACCAGCACCGCCGCACGGAACGGCTGCTGCCTGACGCTACCCATCAATCGGCTCTTCTTCAGTAATATCAGTGTGTTCTTCCGGCAGAAGCCATTCCCAGCCGTCTACCCAGCTGACTTTCACCGGCTCGCCCAGTCGGTAATCAAAGGTGGGGTCGTCTTCATCGAAGAATTCCGATGCCAGCACTTCGGTGCCATCGCTCAGGTGGATGACCGAATCCAGGGTGCTGCCCTTGTAGTTACGCTCCACCACCTTGCCGGCCACACCGTCTTCATCATCCGGCGCCAGTACCCGGATATCTTCGGGGCGCAGCAGCACGTGCAGGCCCTGCCCTTCTTTGACCGGGAAGTCGGGTTTACGGAAGGTGCGCTTAAGGCCGAACACATCCACGGTGATGGTGTCATCGCCGTTGGCGGCATCCACCCGGCCCGGGAAGAAGTTGGTTTCACCCACAAAGCGGGCGGTAAACAGGTTGGCGGGGCGTTCATAGACCTCGCGCGGGGTGCCCAGCTGCTGGATATGGCCGTCTTTCAGCACCACCACCCGGTCAGACATCGACAGCGCTTCTTCCTGGTCGTGGGTGACGAACACAAAGGTAATGCCCAGCTCCCGCTGCAGCCGCTTGAGCTCCACCTGCATGGTGCGGCGCAGCTTGAAGTCCAGGGCAGACAGGGGTTCGTCCAGCAGCAACATTTTCGGCCGCTTTACCACCGCCCGGGCAATCGCAACCCGCTGCTGCTGGCCTCCCGAAAGCTGATGCGGTTTACGCCTGGCAAAGTCTTCCAGCTGCACCATGGCCAGGGCTTCTTCTACCCGCTGCTGGATTTCCTCTTTTGGCCGTTTCTCCATTTTCAGGCCATAGGCCACGTTGTCGAACACCGACATATGGGGGAACAGCGCGTAGTTCTGGAACACCGTATTCAGCGGACGGTGCTCCGGCGGTGTGTGGGTCAAATCCTGCCCGCCAAGGGTGATGGACCCTTCATCCGGGTGCTCGAAACCCGCCATCATCCGCAGCAGGGTGGTTTTTCCGCAACCGGACGGCCCTAACAAGGTAATGAACTCGCCATCGAAGATCTCGAGATCCAGCGAATCCAGTACTTTCTTGCCGTCAAATTGCTTGGTGAGATTGCTCAGAGATAGCAGTGTCTGTTTCATCGGCCCTGCCCAAAGTTTGAGCGGCGTATTTTTCCAGAAACAGCCCCGAACAGAAAGAGGCGCGAGGGTTTCGGATTACCCTCACGCCTTTTTTGTTCCAGCCTGCTGAAACGGATACTTACTGATCAGCCACGCTGTTCAGGTAAGCCTTGTCGGAAATGTTAGTCCACTTGCGCACGCCCGCCAGGTATTCACGGATAGACGTGATGATTTCCCGGGCCAGCGGATCCTTCTCGGCTTCCTCTTCGAGCAACCGGTGAGTGGTCTCGCGCAGGGCTTCAATCACTTCCGGCGGGAACACCTTGTGGGTTACCTCCGGATAGTCTTCCTGCATGCGGTTCCAGGCATCGGCGCTGTCGTTGGTGCTCTTGGCATACATATCATAGGCAGCGGTACGCATGGCTACCCGCAGGATTTCCTGCAGGTCTTCCGGCAGTTTGTTCCAGGTTTTCTGGTTAACCAGGAACTGCACTTCCGCGCCCGGCTCCTGCCAGCCTGAGTAGTAGTACTTGGCAATCTGGTGGAAGCCCATGGGGAAGTCCAGGGCCGGTGCTACCCACTCCAACGCATCAATGGTGCCACGATCCAGTGCCGTGTAGAGCTCACCCGGCGGCAGGTTGGTCACCGAGACACCCAGTTCTGCCATCACCTCGCCGGCAAAGCCCGGGGTACGCATTTTCAGGCCCTTGAGGTCTTCCAGGGAATTGATTTCCTTGTTGAACCAGCCGCCCATCTGGTTACCGGTGTTACCACCCGGAAAGGACAGCAGGCCGTAGGGTTCATACACCTTCTGCATCAGCTCCATGCCGCCACCGTAGTAGAACCATGCGTACTGTTCGGGAGCCAGCATACCGAACGGCACGGTGGTGAAATACATGGCGTTGGGGATGGAGCCTTTGTAGTAATAAGAGGCGGTGTGGCCCATGTCGTACTGGCCGTTACGCACCATGTCGAAGATGCCGAAAGGCGCCTTGTGCTTGTTGGCAGAATCAATGCGAACATCAATCCGGCCGGCAGACATCTTCTCCACCATGTCTTCGAAGTGCTTGGTGGTCTCGCCCAGAATGGGGGAATTCGGGCCCCAGGTTTCAGCCAGGCGCAGGGTATATTTCTCGGCCAGGGCCGACGAACTGAAGGCCGCCACAGCAACCGCTGTTGCCGCCAGGAGTGTTTTACGGATGTGCATGGTGTTGGCTTCCGTTATTGTGTTGTTGGTCTGAACTGTTCAGGGAACGGTAAAACATGATACCTGCGGCAGCCCCCAACGCCAATCCGGCGCCGTCATGTAAACGACTTGCAGCTGTGCCACACTGACCGCTGACCGAGTGCACAATCAGGACGAGCACCATGAAGCACCTGTTTCTTATCCGCCACGCCAAATCCAGCTGGGCCGATGAAGGCCTGGCCGACCGGGACCGCCCCCTGAACAACCGGGGCGAGCAGCAGCTGCAGCCTCTGGGCAAGGCCCTTCAGCGGCTGGAAGTGTTCCAGTCGAGCGACGTCTTTGCCAGTGATGCAACCAGGGCCCGGCAAACCGCCCGGGGCATTCTACCGGCGGACTTCCCCCCAGAACGGTTTCATATAGACCCGGCCCTTTATACTTTCGATTTCAAGCGCCTTCTGGAGTGGCTGAAAAAGCAGGATGACGGGATCGAAAGGGTCGTTATTATCGGCCATAACCCGGCGCTGCAGGAGCTGGCCGACTGGCTGGCAAAGCACGCGCCGATGGCCCTTCCCACCGCCAGCTTTCTGCACATTCGCCTGCCCGGTAAGCACTGGCGCAAGCTCGATAAAAACTCCGGCACACTGGAACACTTCCTCACACCCAGAAACTACAGTTACCGGGAATTCGAACGCAAACACCGGAACCCGATAAAGCGACCAGCGCCAGGCGCCATTAACGACCTTCCGGCTACCCTGCAGCTTCAGGCTGAGCGCCTGAAACAACTGGAGCCGGGCGTGATACTCGGGCTGGATGACGAATTCCTGCACCAGTACCGCATTGCCCTGCGCCGCAGCCGGGCCCTGGCCGAAGCCATTGCTGAAGTAAGCGGCACCACCCGACTGCGCCCGGCCGTTGCCCAACTCAAGCGGCATGCCCGGGCAACCGGCCGGCTGCGGGACCTGCACGTATTCCTGGCGGACTTGCCTGCGCTGTGTCCGGAGAACCCGGAGCTACGTGCGGCACTGGAAACCTGGGCCGGAAGCAAGGCCGCCACTCGCCAGAAACGCCTGGCCAAACGCCTCGGCAGCGTCCGCTACCGCAACAGCCTGCACAGCTGGGAAAGCGAAATAGACTCCGGCAAGTTCCGTAAACTGGTGTCCGGCCTCAGTGGCGGAGACATCCGCAAGGCCGTTCTGAAACGGCTGCGCAGTTTCAACCGGGAGACGGCAGAACTACTGCACACCGCTCCGGATGAAGATTTCCACAAGCTGCGCAAGCAACTCAAACGTATACGCTATTTAATGGAGCTGGACCCGGGGGCGAGAAAGCAGGACCTGAAAACCCTCAGAAAGCGGCAAGACCTTTACGGCCGTTTCCAGGACCTGCACATACAGCTGGAACTGCTGGAACAGTTCCGGAAAGTGGCCCCGGAAACCCTGCCGGAGGCGGTTGCCGGGATCATTGACTTGATCGGGCAGGAAAAAGCCGACACCCGCCGCCAGATTCTGGCTATGGGCGGGCTCGGCCTGGGCTGAGCTGGAATCAGATACGCACCATGCGGGCTTCAAGCAACAGGTTGGGGCCCAGCTTGGCCACCTTGACCTGCTCCGGGTTCAGGCCCAGGTCTTCCAGGGTCTCATGGATGTCGTCCAGGGCTTCGTTCCGGGGTGCCGCCAGCAGCAGTTCCCGAACCGATTCCAGGACCATCTTCACCGGCACGGTCATAAAGTAAACCGAGATCACCAGCATCATCACCGGGTCGGCATACACCGCCAGTTCTGACCACTGGCTGCGCTCAAGCATCCAGGCAGCCGCAAAGCCGATCATGACGGCGGCACTCAGAGCGCTGTCCATCAGCCACTGGCGTTGTTCGGCTTTCACCAGCCCCGAATCATTGCGGAAACTCGACCAGCGCAGGTAAACCCACACCGCCAGGCAGCCCACCACGTTCACTGCACCAAAAATCATCGCCATATCCGCAGCAACGGCCCGGCCACCCTGAAGCAGCGACACCACGGCAGAGGCCAGTGACAGCACACACACCAACCCGATCACCAGGCCTTTCACGGCAATCACCAGCGGCTCCACCGCACCCATTCCGAACGGATAGTCTTCATTAGCGGGCCGGCGCACCAGGCGGGCGGCATAGAGTGACAGCAGCGACAGCCCCAGACTGATCAGGGAATAAGCACCGTCGAAGAGAATAACCAGTGAATCGACCCAAAGGCCCCAGGTAATGCCGGCGAGGGCAAACAGGCCCGCACCCACGGCAGATAACGTCAGCGCCAGATTTTCCCGCGCCAGAGAAGTAAACATTTTGACCTCCTGAGAATTGCCGGCCATATTATCGGCATCATCCAAAAGGCGTGAGTCGCTGAGCGACGGAAAATCCGTCGCATAGGTAAGCCCATGAAAACCGCCCAGATCAAAACCTTCCTTTCCGTGGTGCGCAACGGCAGCGTAGCCGCCGCTGCCCGGGAGCTGAGCCGCAGCCGCACCACGGTCAGCACCGTGCTGGCTTCCCTGGAAGATGAGCTGGGCGTGGAGCTGTTCGAACGCAGTGGTAACCAGCTGCACCTGACCGCCATCGGCCAGTCCATCCTCACCGACTGCCGGCGTTTCGACCAGGTGGCCGGCCAGATACTGGCCCGCTGCCAGCATCACCTGAGCGGGGCGGAGTCGGTACTGCGCATTGCCCGGGACGACTCCATTCCAGAGGACATCTGGCGGGATATCCTGCGCCGGCTGACACAACGCTTCCCCCAGACCAGCCTCTCGGTGTACCTGGCGTCTCCCCGGGAGCTGCCACCCCTGGTGCGCAACCAGTCAGTAGATGTGGCCTACGGCCTGATGCCGGAGCTGCTCAATGAAGGTTATCAATGGTTCCGGGAACTGGCAGATGTGCGCATGCTCACCGTGGCCGCGCCGGACCATCCCCTCAGCCAGCTGAAACGCGTTACCCAGGACGACCTGATCAGCCACACGGAAATCACCCTGGCCTACATGCAGGATTCGCTGCTGGTGGCCGAATCCCCGGAAACCGCCAATTACCTGGCCTTCACCCAGTACGAACTGATCCGGGACGCAGTCATGGACGGCGCCGGCTGGGCCGACTTGCCGTTACCTTTGATTGCAGAGGCTTTAAGAAAGGAACAGCTACAGACCATCCACCACCGCAGTGCCCGCTGGTGGAAGGTATTCAGTTCACTGGAATCGGAACAGGCGCAAGGGGGCGCCGTGGTGGGCTGGCTGGCCAACGAACTTGAAGCCTATCTGGAGACTCTTTCCTAGGGCTCAGCCTGCTGGCCCGGGCGCTCATCCGCCGGCGCGCCGTCATCGCATTTCACACAGTCCAGCTCGAACCCCAACATGGACTGCCGTCCCTCTACCGTGACAACCCAGGGCCGGTTCACCCAGGGCGGGTCATGGCGCACATGCTGATTATGCCCGCAGGCCAGTTGCGCCACCCAGTGGTTTTCATCGTCTTTGTGATAGCCGGTGATGGGCTGTTTCATGTCAGGCCCTTCCTTTCCCGCCCCACCCAGGCAGACCACGAGTAAAGCGCCAGCGCTACCCAGATCATCACAAAACTCAGTAACTTTGCGGTACTCAGTGGTTCATGGAAGATATAAAGCGCGATCAGAAACTGGATGGTGGGGTTGATGTACATAAGAAAACCCACGGTGGAGAGCTTCAGCCGCCGGGCGGCACCGGCAAACGCTAACAGGGGAATGGCCGTGACTGCACCACTGGAGAGCAACAGCAGCGTGCTGTAAGCAGACTCGGTAAAGTGCGAAAGATTCTGAAAGGACAACCAGGCCAGCGTCAGCAACCCCAGAGGCAGCAGCAACAGGGTTTCCACAAACAGGCCGGACAGGCCATCGAGTTCCACCTTCTTGCGCAGCAAACCATAGGTACCAAAGCTGAACGCCAGCGCCAGGGTTATCCAGGGCAGCTCGCCCAGCAGGAAGAACTGGTACAGGATGGCAACGCCGGCCATCACAACCGCCACCACCTGCAGGCGGGAAATACGCTCACCGAGTATCAACAAGCCCATGGCGACGTTCACCAGGGGCGTAAGAAAGTAGCCCAGGCTGGCCTGCAGCACATGGCGGGTTTCCACGGCGTAGATATAGATACCCCAGTTAGCAGCAATAAACACCGAGCAGCCCAGCACAAAGCCCAGATTTTTCGGCTGTTTCAGGGCTGCGGTGACTGGCGGCCAGCGCCGAAGCAGGGAAATCACGACCGCCAGGAACAGGCAGGACCAGATCACCCGGTGGATGAGTACCTCCCAGGCCGGAATACCCTCAAACAGGGCAAAGTACAGGGGAAAGCTGCCCCACATGGTGTAGGCCGCCAGGCCATAGGCCACACCCTTGCCGGTTTCCGGCGCTGTATTGGTCATAACAGGTTCATCCGTTCAGGCAGCAGGATTTGTACTTTCGCCCGCTGCCACAGGGGCAGGGCTCGTTACGGCCAGGCTTGAGGGTGCCTTCGCTGGTTTCACCGGCCACGTAGAACCAGTACCCGCCTTCTTTGACGAAGTCCGAGTGCTCCTCCAGGTATCCCCAACCAGATTCTGTCCGGTAGATGGCCCGAAAATGAACCAGGCCTTTCGCTCCCTGCTCACCGGCACTGAAAATCTGCAAAGCTGTCCACTCGGGAGAGCCGTCCAGTGACAAGCTTTCCGGGCGGGTGTCCGGGTGCCAGGTAGCCAGCAGGTAGTTGCTGTCTCCGGTTACAAAGGCTGTGAAGCGGGAGCGCATCAGGGCCTCGGGCGACGGTGCAGGAGCACCGGCATGCCAACGACCACAACAGGCCGAATAAGCGAGGCCACTGCCACAGGGGCAAATCTGGCCGTCATTAGAATCAGACATAGTTAATTACCACAATCGGTATCAAGTTCAGTACAGACAGCCTGTGTATAAAAAGGCCATACTGCAGTGATGACAGGGAACTGCTGCCGGACACCACAATGGGCGAAGCCATCGAACTGACGGAGCGGATGCTTGAAATGCTCAACGAGCTGGTCATCCAGCACAAAGGCCGTTCCATTCACGCCAGTGCCAGCTTTGGCATTACCCGCCTCATTGTGTGCGACCAGACCCTGGAAGACCTGATGCACCGGGCCGACCGGGCACTCTACCAATCCAAGGATCAGGGCCGGGGCCGGGTCAGCACCTGCTCGGACTGACCCCGCTTCCGGGTTTTCGGCCTCTCGTTATGACCGCTTGGTAACCGCCATGGTCAGGCGCGAGATACAGGTTACCTTGCCCTGTTCGTTCTCAAGCCGGATTTCCCAGACCTGGGTCGCACTGCCGATATGCAGGGCACGGGCGGTTCCGTATACCCAGCCGCCGGTAACCGGGCGGATGTGGTTGGCATTGATATCCAGGCCAACGGCCACGGTGTTCTTGTCTTTCAGGCAACAGTTGGCCGCCATGCTGCCCAGCGTTTCCGCCAGCAATACCGACGCGCCCCCATGCAGAATGCCAAACGGCTGAACCGTGCGCTCATCGACCGGCATGCGGCCCTTCACGTAGTCGTCACCGACCTCAAGGTATTCAATGCCCATGTGACTGACGGCAGTTTTCTGGCTGTGTGCCATCATCTGGTCAAGATCGGGGGTTACTGTCCATATTGACATGGTGGAATTTCTCCGGATTGAACTTTAGGCTCTTATAACTGTCAGCAATGAGTCTATACAGGTAGCATGCTCATAACCAAACCTTTATAAGGCATTTTTGCAGCAAGACCAATCAGACCAAACGCAAACCATACGAGAGGGACCTGAAATGAAGAAAACAAGTTTTATATCCGCCGCGGCCCTGGCACTGTCTTTTGCCATGCCGGCCAGCGCCCAGATGACGGTTGAAGACCAGATTGAAGCCCGCCAGGCAGCCTACCAGTTCATGTCCTGGAACATGGGCAAGATCAAGGCCCAGGCTGTAGACGGCGAGGTTGAGTTCAACGCCGACCAGATGAAAGCCGCTGCCAACGCCATCGCGGCCGTGGCCAACTCCGGCATGGGGGCGCTCTACAGCCCGGATTCCACCCTGGACAAAGCCGAGAACACCCGCCTGAAGCCGGAGTTTTTCGAGCAGCCGGAAAAAGCCCGTGAAGTGGGCATGAACTTCGGCCGTGAAGCCAACAAGCTGCAGGAAGTTGCTGCTAGCGGTGATAAAGCCGCCCTGGCGCGCCAGTTTGCTGCCGTGGGCGAGACCTGCAAGGCCTGCCACGACAACTTCCGCGCGAAGTAAGACTGCCCCGGGCTTACCACCCCAGGTTCTGGGGTGCTGGCTCCGGTGCCGGTGGCGGCGATACAAAGCTGCCACTGGCACCGACAACCACAATCCCCGCCAGCACCAGCGAAATCACAAACGCTAACGCACCACCGCCCCGGGCATCTTCCGCCAGACCCTTCTCAACCGGCTTTTTACCGGTGATCATCGGCTTCAGCAGATTGTCTTTCTTCACTTTCGAATAAAGTACTACGGCTGCCACATGCAGAATGACCAGCCCGTACAAGAACCATTCCGTCAAATGGTGCCAACTGCTGAGGGTATCGCTCCAGGCCGATGACACCAGCGGAGTCAGTGGGCCGTTAAAGGCAATTTCATCGTTGGCGAACAGCCCGCTTGCCGCCTGGAAGCCGAACAGGGCGATCAGCGCCAGCACGGAAAGCGCCCCCAGCGGGTTGTGGCCTACCCCCTGCCAGCGTCCGCGCAAATAATCGATGATGGCTCCCGGCCCACGAACAAAGCTGGCAAACCGGGCATAGGTAGAGCCGATAAAACCCCAGATAATGCGGAACGACAACAGCCCGACTACTGCCAGGCCAAAGCGTTCATGCCAGTTAATCGCGCCCGATTTAATACTGATCACGGCACCCACAGCCGCCAGTACCAGCAACCAGTGAAACAGGCGTATCGGTAAATCCCATAACCGAATGGTTGTCATACGAGTTCCTTATGCTCACAACAGGTTCTGCCTCAAGACAACCGTGAGCATACTAAGTTCCGTTAATGGTGAGCAGACCGGGATCAAATTCCGATAAGGGAGGGGCTCCCGATGGGCGTGTCAGGGAAGCGGCTGTTCCAGGTACTTCAGCACCAGGTTCTCCCGAATGCCTTCTCGCTCAATCAGCTTCAGGGCAGCCCGGATATCATCGGCATAGCGCACGACGGGTGATTGCCCGGACACCACAATCCAGGATCGCTCCCCCGGCACAAAAAACGGTGAGACCTGGGCCTCAATGCCCAGATTCTTTGCGGTATACAGCCCCACCAACTCCGGCGCAATGACCACATCCACCCGGCCCTTCTGCATCATCAGCATCAGGTTTTCATAATGGGCAGCCGAGGCCTTCAGCAAATCCGTATCCTTATCGAACCGGCTGAAATAACTGGCTCCTTCCAGTACCCCGATGGTTTTGCCGTACAGATCCTGGTACCGGTCTACTCGATTGGTTTCATCCAGGTAAAGGAACAATCGCCGCTCCGGTGGAAAGGCCGGCGCCACAAACTCCATCCACTGCTCCCGGGCACCGTTGCGCACCAGGTCCAGCATCATGTCGATCTCACCCCGGTGCAACATCAGCTGAAGCCGGCGAAACGGCGCTTCCCGGTATTCGACATCCCAGCCTAGGCGATTGGTCATTTCCTCGAACATATCCAGGTACAGCCCGGTCTTCCGGCCCGGCTCCAGGATCCGGTAAGGTGGTGCGTGGTCCACACCGACCACCACCGTCAACGGCTCCACGGTTTCTGCCCCTTGCTGCGACCATGCAGGCGCTGCAGCCAGCACGAACAGGCACAGCATGGCTGCCTTGATGAGCGTTACCTTCATTGCGGACACTTTCCCTGAACCTTTGAGCAATATGTAACCGGAGTATAGACACTCCGGGCATCCATTTCCGCCTTGTTGCCGTAATTCCTGTTGAAATTTACATCCCGGGCACCACTACCTGTAGAGTAACGCCCGAACAAACTCCCCGATTCCCGACAGGAGGATCGACCGATATGAAAATTCTGATGGTACTGACATCCCATGACCAAATGGGCGACACCGGCCATAAAACCGGATTCTGGCTGGAAGAATTCACCGCGCCCTTTTACGTATTCAAGGATGCTGGCGCGGATATCACCCTGGCCTCTCCTAAAGGCGGCCAGCCGCCGGTAGACCCTAACAGTGAAGCAGAAGACGCACTCACTGATTCCACCCGACGCTTCATGGCAGATACCCACGCCAGGGAAATGCTGGCCAGCACCAAAAAACTGGCCGACGTGGACATGAACCAGTACGACGCCATTTTCTACCCCGGCGGCCACGGCCCCCTGTGGGACCTGGCGGAGGACGAGAAGTCTGTCGCCCTGATCAAAACCGCCTACGAGCAGGACAAGGTGATCGGTGCCGTGTGCCACGCCCCGGCCGTGTTCAAGAATGTGTTCGTTAAGCCGGACCAGAACATCGTCGGTGGCCGCGAAGTTACCGGCTTCAGCAACACCGAAGAGGAAGCCGTGCAGCTCACCAACATCGTGCCCTTCCTGCTGGAAGACATGCTCAAGCAGAACAACGGCCGCTACAGCCGCGGCGATGACTGGGCACCGCACATTGTGGTGGATGGCAAGCTGATTACCGGCCAGAACCCGGCATCTTCAGAAGGGGCCGCCAAGGCTGTGCTGCAGGCGCTGCAGGAAGGCTGACGTCCCGGTTGGGCTGGCGTCCGTCAGCCCAACCTTATTTCCCTCCGTTGAGTACCCGGTAACAACCGTAACCGATCACCACCCCCCAGAAAGCCGACGACAGTCCGAACAGCGATAACCCGGACGCCGTTACCAGAAAGGTAATCAGCGATGCCTCCCGGTGGCTGACCTCCTCCAGTGCCGCAAACAGATTGTTGGCAATGGCACCCAGCAGTGCCAGGCCCGCCAGAACTGCAACAAAGGCCGAAGGTAACGAGGTGAACAAGGCGACGATGGTGCCGGCAAAGACCGCTCCCACCAGATAGAACACACCATTAAATACACCGGCCACATAACGCTTGTCCGGATTTTCGTGGGCATCCTCGCTCGTGCAGATAGCCGCCGTAATCGCCGCCACCACTGTGGTAATGCCCCCAAATAGCGCCATGGGCAGGGACACCAGGCTGGCGACCGCAATCACCGGTTTGGCTTTCACCCGATAGCCGGCACCCCGGAGAATCGCCATTCCGGGCAGGAACTGACCGGTCAGACTCACCAGCACCAGGGGAATGGCAAGGCTCAGGGTGGAACCCAACGTCCACTCCGGATGAATCAACTGTGGCACAGCAATACTCAGGCGCACGCCTGCCAGCGAAGCCCCTTCCAATGCAACGGCCAGCACCACACCAACCATCAACAGGAGTACCAGTGTGTATTTGGGTGTAAAGCGGCGGAAAACCACATAGGCAATGAGCATACCGATCGCCAGCGAAGGCGTGGTTTCAATGGCAGCGAAAGCGCCCAGCCCGAACTGGAAAAGAATTCCTGCCATCATACCCGCAGCCACCCCCTTCGGTATGGCACGCACAAACGCATCAAAAGTACCGGATATACCGATGACAAAGATAATCAAAGCTGCGGTGATATAGGCCCCCACCGCTTCATTCAGTGACAATTCCGGAAACAGCACCACCAACAGCGCCGTACCCGGTGCTGACCAGGCAGTCACCACTGGCGCCCGCAGCCAGATCGACAGAAAGATGCCGGACAATGCGGCGCCCATGGAAATAGCCCAGACCCAGGAAGTCATCATTTCCGGTGGCAACTCAGCGGCTGCTCCGGCCTGGAAGAAAATGGCCAGCGGCCCGGCGTAGGACACCAGCACTGCCAGGAACCCGGCGGCTACGGCAGACACGGACAGGTCCCGAAAAAACTGGGGCATGCTCAACTCCTTGTTATTAAAATCGCTTTGAGCCGTGTGAACGCAAAAAAGCCCCGGTCACAGCCGTGCCGGGGCAAAGAGGGGTAACTACGACTGACTGTTTTTCTCCCTCAAGGTCACATCAACGCTGATTCATTAATTACTGGTTGCCAGGCTGGCCTCTGCATTTTCACGCGCTGGAACCGACCCGAAACGCCGCCCTACCAGGGCAATGGCGACGGTAGCAATGGCACCGGGTATAGCCAGGGCGAGGAAGTTCATGTGGTGCGGCAAGGCCAGGGCCAGCAAGGTACCACCAATAATTGGTCCGACAATGGCTCCATTACGGCCGATGCCCGATGCCCAGCCCAACCCGGTTGAGCGAATATTCGTCGGGTAATACTGGGCCACGTAAGCGTACAGCAAAATCTGGGAGCCAATGGTGGTCGCGCCGGCAATGCCCATCAGGGTATACAGGAACCACATCGGGCTCTCGTAGCCCAGCATTACCAGTGATACCGATGCCAGAATAAAGAAAGTAACCAGCACCGTGCGCAGCGACAACCGGTCTGCCAGCCAGCCGCCACCAACCGCACCGAAAATCGCACCAATATTCAGAACCATCAAAAACATCAGACTGGAGCTCAGCTCATATCCGGCCAGGGACATCAGCTTGGGCAACCAGGAGCCCAGGGCATAGACCATCAACAGACAGCAGAAGAAGGCAATCCAGAACATCGCGGTGCTGAAGGCACGGCCGCCCCGGAACAATTCCAGAACCGGCGCCTTGCTCACGGTAGTCAGCGGCACAGAGAGGGTATCCATCTCGCTGATCTGGCGCACCGGTGCCACTTTCTGCAGAATGCTACGGGCCTCCCCTTCGCGCTTCTGCGCCATCAGAAACGCCACAGACTCCGGCAGGAACTTCATTATCAGCGGCAACATCAGCAGCGGGACGACTGCAAGGTAGAACATGATTTCCCAACCGAAGTTAGGAACAATCCAGATACCCAGGCCAGCCGACATCATGCCGCCCACCGCGTAACCGGAAAACATCAGGGCAACCAGGGTGCTGCGGCTTTTCTGGGGTGAATACTCGCTCATCAGCGAGACCACGTTGGGCATAACCCCGCCAATGCCGAGGCCGGCAATAAAGCGCAGAATGCCGAACTGCCAAGGCGTGGTGGCAAAGCCGTTAATCACGGTGGTGAGGCTGAACAGCACCACACACATCAGGATGGTTTTCTTGCGCCCGAGCTGGTCGGACAACATGCCGAAGCCCATAGCACCGAACATCATCCCGAACAGGGCACTGCTACCCAGAAGTCCGGCCACGTACGGGCTCAGGTTCCACTGCTCCATCAGCAGCGGCAGTACCACCCCGTAGATCACCAGGTCATAACCATCAAAGATGATGATCAGGGTACACCAGAACAACACTTGCCAGTGGAATCTGGTAAAGGTGGCGTTATCGATAACGTCGTTGACGTCTATGTTTCTCATCGGTCTGTTTCTCCACGTCTTGTTTTTGTCGGAGGTTGGGTTGGTTGCCCGTCAGCCGCAGTCGCCCCCGGCCACGGGCAGGATGGTTCCGGTGATGTAATTGGCAGCATCAGAAGCAAGGAACAGGATTGGCTGCGCCTGCTCATCGAGGGTGCCGTAGCGGTGCATGAAGCTGGTGGCGTTGGTCTGGTCGATCAGGGTCTGATACCAGGCCTGTTCCCGCTCGCCCTGCTGCTCGGTGTTGCGGGGCGTCAGTCGGGGCGGTGCTTCAGTCCCACCCGGGGCTGTAGCGTTCACGCGAATTCCGTGCTCGGCGTATTCAAAAGCCAGGTTTACGGTCATGGCGTTAACGCCGCCCTTGGCGGCGCCGTAGGGCACCCGCATCAGACCACGGGTCGCCACAGACGAGACGTTCACAATGGCACCGCCCTTCTGTTCCACCATGTAAGGCAGCACCGCCCGGCAGCACCACAGGGTCGGGAACAACGAGCGCTGGATTTCCTTCTGGATCTGTTCCGGCTGGTAATGCTCGAACGGCTGGGCCCAGATGGTGCCGCCCACGTTGTTGACCAGGATGTCGATGCGGCCATACTGCTCATGGGCCTTGGCCATCACCATTTCCGCACCTTCCCAAGTTTCCAGGTTGGCCTGCACGGCCAGGGCTTCAGAGCCCTGGTCGCGCAACTCGGCTGCAACGCCCTGCACGTAGTCCGCGATGTCCACCAGTACCAGGCGGGCACCTTCGGCGGCGGCCAGTTCGGCCACTCGCCGGCCAATGCCCTGGGCAGCACCGGTGACCACCATCACCTTGCCGGTGAAACGCGGGGTCATGCCACTTTCTCCTCAACGGCGGATACGCTCGGGGTGAACTTCTCGTAGTGGAAGGAGTTGGGCACGATACCCTGCTCCCGGAAGTAACCCAGTACCGCGTCGACCATCGGAGGCGGGCCACACAGATACACATCTACATCACCATCGTTGATGGGTGCGTTTTCCATGTGGTTGGTGACATAGCCCTTGCGGGGATGGGTGCTTTCGTCGCTGGCCACTACCGTCTTGAAGCTGAAGTTTTCAATCTCTTCGGCAAACTTTTCGAGGGCTTCCAGCCCCACCAGGTCGTCGTCGTTGGTCACGCCGTAGATCATGTGAGTGGGCTGGTCGCAGCCTTTTTCCTTCAGGCTTTCGAGCATGGCCAGGAACGGAGCCAGGCCGGTACCACCGGCCAGCATCAGCACGGGGCGCTGAACCGAGCGCAGGTAGAACACACCCATGGGGCCGGTCAGGGTCACCTTGTCGCCGGTCTTGGCCTTGCCCACCAGCCAGGAGCTCATCAGGCCGCCGGGCACGTTGCGGATCAGGAAGCTCAACTCGCGGCTGCCCGGTCGGGAGCTGAACGAGTAAGCACGGGTTTCCTCGGTGCCGGGCACCTGGATGTTCACGTACTGGCCCGGCAGGAAGCCGATGTCGGCGTCTGCGGTAACCTTGAGTTCGATGGCGGTGGGGGAAATCAGGTTGACCTCACCCACGGTGCCGGTCACGGCCTCGTTACCGGCCTTGCTGCACAGGGACGCGGCCGCCGGAATCTCGACCACACAGTCGCTGGAGGGCACCATCTGGCAGGTCAGCACCATGCCCTGTTCGGCTTCCTCGTCAGACAGTGCCTCGTCGATGTACTCGTCGCCCATGTCGAACTCGCCCTGGTGGCAGGAACCCTTACAGGTTCCGCAGACACCGTCGGAGCAGTCCATTGGCAGGTTGATCTGGGCCCGGTAGGCGGCGTCTAGAACGGTTTCACCTTCGTTGCAGGTGATCACCCGGGTAACGCCGTCTTCAAAATTAAGCGCGATGTTGTAACTCATGATGATGCTCTCCCCATCAATTACAGGTGATAGATATCAATCACCTGATTGATGTAATCGTTGCTCAGAACCACCTTCTTCTCGGTAATCAGCGGCTGCTCGCCGCTGCAGTCCAGGGTGTAGAAAGACACGCCGAAGAAGGACTGGGTCTTGTGATAACGGTGGCTGTTGGTCTGCCAGTTGAACCGCAGCTTCACGGTGTCACCGTCCCGCTCCAGGATTTCCAGGTTGCTGGTCAGGTGCACGGTGCGCGGCTCGGGAATAGAGCTGGCACCGGAGCGCTCGGTCTTCAACCGGTAGACGCGATCTTCCAGACCGTTACGGTTCGGGTAGTAGATCAGTGAAATCTCGGTCTGCGGATCTTCGGTCAACTCGTTGTCATCGTCCCAGGCTGGCATCCAGTAGGTGACATCCTCGTGGTAGCACTTGAGCCACTCATCCCACTGGCGGTCATCCAGCAGGCGGGCTTCCCGGTAGACAAAGGCCTGGATCTGCTCGTAAGACATGCTCATACGGAAGCCTCCTCTGACAGAGAAATAAAGCGGGCGCGCTCGGTATCAATCGCCTTGGTCATCTCTTCCACCCAATGCTGGTGGTGCGTCACGTACAGGCCTTCATCTTCCGGCTTGGCGCCACTGAGGATTGGCTTCAGATTGATACCCTTGGCCCAGTCGTCCGCGCCTTCAATCCAGTGCTGGGCGCCACGGCTCATGTCGTTCCATTTGGTACCCTTGGCGTAGTAGCCCTGCTGGCAAGCGCGGAACTCTTCCAGGTCATCCGGCGTGCCCATGCCGGACACGTTGAAGAAGTCTTCGTACTGGCGGATGCGCTTGGCGCGGTTTTCGGCGGATTCACCCTTGGGTGCCCAGCAGTAGATGGTGATCTCGGTCTTGTTGACGTCGATCGGGCGCAGCACCCGGATCTGGGTGGAGAACTGGTCCATCACGTAGACGTTCGGGTACAGGCACAGGTTCTTGGTGGTGCGCACGATGAAGTCGGCCTTCGCCTCACCCACTTCCTTTTCCAGGCGCTCCAGCTGGTTGTATACCGGACGTACTTCCGGGTTGGTCAGGCGGGTCCACAGCATCATGTGGCCGTTCTCGAAGGAGTAGAAGCCGCCTTCGTTGGACCAGCTCTTGGCGTCTACTGCCTCGGTGCCGCCTTTCTCGTAGTTGCGCTGGCCCATGGTAGACAGGTAGTTCCAGTGCACGGTGCTTACGTGGTAGCCGTCGGCGCCGTTTTCGGCAGTCAGCTTCCAGTTACCCTCGTAGGTATAGGTGGACGCGCCGCGCAGGATCTCCAGGCCTTCCGGCGCCTGGTCAACGATGGCATCGAGCACCTTGGTGGTTTCACCCAGGTACTCTTCCAGCGGCAATACGTCGGAGTTCAGGCTGCCAAACAGGAAGCCGCGGTAGTTCTCGAACTTCGGTAGCTGTTTCAGGTCGTGGGAACCGTCAACGTCGAAGCTTTCCGGGTAACCGCCCTTCTTCTGGTCCTTGGCCTTCAGCAGCTTGCCGTCATTCTTGAAGGTCCAGCCGTGGAACGGGCAGGTGAAGGAGGTCTTGTTGCCGCGCTTTTTGCGGCACAGGGTGGCACCACGGTGGGTACAGGTGTTCAGAATCGCCTTGAGCTCGCCATCCTTGGTCCGGGTGATGATCACCGGCTGACGACCCACCATGGTGGTGTAGTAGTCGCCCGGATTCTCGATCTGGCTCTCATGGGCCAGGAAAATCCAGTTGCCTTCGAAGATGTGTTTCATCTCCAGCTCAAACAGCTCTTCGTCGGTGAAGATGCTGCGGTCACAGCGGTAGTGGCCAGTCTGTGCATCGGCTTCCACCGCGTTGCGGATCGTTTTCTCAAGTCGGTCGAGTTGGCGAGTCATGTTCGTCACTCCATTTTGTTGTTGTGAAAACCGTTTTTCGGGCGTGAGGGCCCCCTGGCCGGCCTGCATTCACAGGCCGGTCGGATCACAAGAACATTGGGATTAAAGGGTTGGAATCAGGCCGCTTCGCCTTCCAGGGCGCGCTTGCGCTCATGGCGGCTTTGCAGCTCAGGCTTGTCGGTAGCAACCAGCTGGATGTTGAACTCCACTTCGGTGAACGGCTTGTTCAGGCCGAACTGCTCAGCCTTGGCCGGGTCTTCGATGCGGTTGGCTTCAACCACCAGCTCTTCACGGGTGGCGAAGGCGAAGTCGTCGTAGGTGTACTCGTCACCTGCCAGGTTGATCTGGGTGGTCAGGTGCTTGTAGCCCGGCTTGGAGATGAAGAAGTGGATGTGCGCCGGACGGTTACCGTGACGACCCAGCAGGTTCAGCAGTGCCTGGGTAGAACCCTCGGGCGGGCAGCCGTAGCCAGCCGGAATGATGGACCGGGCAGTGTAACGGCCATTTTCGTCGGTCTTGATGCGACGACGCAGGTTGTAGTCTGTCTGGGACTGGTCGAAGTAAGAGTAGTTGCCCATGGTGTTGGCGTGCCATACGTCAACCACGGCGTTGGCGACCGGCTGGCCATTCTCGTCGGTCACCTGACCGGTCAGGATCATGGTCTCGGCACTTTCGTCGGAACCATCATCCATGCGGGCAAAGCCTTCGCTCATGGGGGCACCGGCTACATACAGCGGGCCTTCAATGGTGCGCGGCGTGCCACCGGCCAGGCCGGCTTGCTCGTCTTCGGCATCCATACGGATGTCCAGGTATTTGTCCATGCCCAGGCCCGGCGCCAGCAGGGCGGCTTCGCCGTTCTTGCCCAGGTCACCAACGTAGTAAACGGCCTGCCAGAACTCTTCGGCTGTCACGTCAAAGTCTTCAACAATCTGGAAAATATCGTGCATCAGACGATGAACAATTTTCTTTACTCGCTCGTTTCCACCTTCCTGGTTGAAGCCGGCCACTTTCTCCAGCAGGTCCTTCACGTCCGCAGTATGCATGGTTTTAACGGTCATGATTGTTCTCCTCGGTTACTGTTATTTTTGTTGCTCGTATCAGTTCATCAGTTAGCAACAATGGGTGTGATTAACGGTCATCCTCATGGATGGAAGACGGGTGCCGGCACAAGGGTGCAACGGTGATATCCATAAAGGGGAACAGCGGCAGGTTGCTGATCAGGTCTTGCAACTCGGCGTTGTCTGCTACGTCAAAAATGCTGACGTTGGCGTAGCTGCCCGCTACCCGCCAGAGGTGGCGCCACTTGCCCTGCTGCTGCAGGTCCTGGGCGTAGGCTTTTTCCCGGGCCTTGATGTCGGCGGCCACTTCCGATGGCATGTCGTGGGGAATGTTCACCTTCATCTCGACTTTGAACAGCATGTGCTTTCCTCCGTTTACTGAATCTTTTGGCGTATCAGGCTTTGCGGCGATACCGGTCCAGCTTGTCTTCATCAATTTCCACACCCAGGCCCGGGCCCTTCGGCAGGTCGACGCCGTTGTTGTGGAAGTTCAGCGGCTTGACCACGATGTCGTCTTTCATCAGCAGCGGGCCGAACATCTCCGTGCCCCAGTGCAGGGTTTCCAGGGTTGACCATGCATGCAGGGAAGCGGCAGTGCCGATGGTGCCTTCCAGCAAGGTGCCGCCGTACAGGCCGATACCCGCTGCCTGGGCCACCTTCGCCTGGTCCAGTGCCTTCATCGGGCCACCCGCCTTGGCAATTTTCATCGCTACGGCGCCGCTGAAGCCCGCGGCCGCCAGGCTGAACATATCCTTGGCGTCTGCCACGGCCTCGTCGGCCAGGATGGGCAGGTGGAACTTTTCAGACAGCCGTACCAGGGCGGCGTAATCCTTCATCGGGGTGGGCTGCTCTACCAGGTCAATACCGGCAGCCTGCAACTCGGCCATGCCTTTTGCCGCAGTCGCTTCATCCCAGGCCTGATTCACATCCACGCGGACACTGGCGCTGTCACCGACCGCTTCTTTAATCGCCGCCACATGGCGAACATCGTCCATCACCGGGCGGGAACCGATCTTGAGCTTGAAGTCACAGTGGCGGCGGGTTTCGAGCAGCCCCAGAGCCTCCTCGATGTCTTTAGCGGTATCGCCGCTGGCCAGGGTCCAGAGCACCGGGATGTGCTGGTGCAGTGCGCCGCCGAGCAGGTCCGACACCGGGCGATTCAGGCGCTTGCCCTGAAGGTCCAGCAGGGCGGTCTCGATAGCGGACTTGGCGAGGTTGTTGCCACGAGTGGAGCGGTCTAACATTACCCTCAGGGTATTGATGTTGCTGGCTGGCTGATGAATCAGTTGCGGTTTGAAATAGGTATCAATGGTAAGCTTCACGCTTTCGGGGCTTTCCGGGCCGTAGGCCAGGCCACCGATAGTGGTTGCCTCGCCGAGGCCTTCCAGGCCATCAGAATCCTTCACACGCACAATCACCATGGTCTGAACCCCCATGGTTGTCATAGATAGCTTGTGCGGGCGAATGGTCGGGATCTCGACCAGGATCGCTTCGATGGACTGAATGGTGGCTGACATGGCTGCTCCGAATCGCAAGGTAAAAATCCTGTGATTCGAACAGTACGAAGTTTCACTAACGTGAACCAATATTGATTAAGTAATAACCGATACCCTGGAGGTATGGATGGAGCTGAGACACTTGCGGTACTTCGTCGCGGTGGCCGAGGCCGGCAACTTGACCCGCGCTGCCGAAAAACTGTTTATCGCCCAGCCGCCCCTGACCCGGGCCATCAAACAGCTGGAGGAGGAAGTGGGCGTAGAATTGTTCATTCGTAAACCACGAGGCCTGGAACTGACCACTGGGGGGGAGTACTTTCTGGAGCAGGCCAAGCAGGTACTGGACAAAGTAAATGCCACCGTAGACGACACCCGCCGGATTGCCCAGCATCGGAAAACCCTGTTCTCGATCGGCTTCGTGCCTTCAGTGTTTTACGGCCAGCTGCCACTGATGGTGCGCCGACTGCGCCAGAACAAAAACCTGGAAATTGTGCTGCATGAGCTGAAAACCCGGGAGCAGGTGGAAGCCCTGAAAGCTGGCAAGATCGATATCGGCTTTGGCCGGCTCCACATTCAGGATCCGGACGTAGATCAGGAACTTCTGTTTGACGAGCCAATGGTTGCTGCCGTCCCTGCTAACCATCCGCTCACCCGGCATCCACCTTCTATGAAAGAGCTCTCGGAGGTGCCCATGGTTACCTTTCCAGCCGGCGCCGGGCCCAACTTCTCCGATATTACCCAGGGCCTTTTTCACCGTCGGGGCTTGAAAGTCCACGTAATCCAGCAGGTGAACGATGTGCAGACCGCATTGTCGCTGGTGGCGTCCGACATGGGCTTTACCCTGGTACCGGAGCAGGTTCGCCGGCTGCACCGTGAAGGGGTCGACTATATGCCACTGGAGGATGACAACATCACCACCCCTGTTATTGCCTCCCGCCGCAGGGGCGAGAACCCAAATGCGGTGATGCGCCTGACCAATACCATTCTGGCAGAGCTGGTGGAGAACCGGCTGACCGGTCGTTATCCGTGAGTGCTAACGGGTGGCCTGGCGAATCTTCTCCGCAACATCCTGAAGGCGTGGCAGGTAGGCGTTCATCAGGGTATCCATATCCACCCGTGCTGCGTTGGTACTGATGTTCAGGGCACCCAGCAACTCGCCACTGCCAGCGAATGCTGGCACTGCAACCGAGCGCAATCCCTGATCCAGCTCCTGGTCAACCATTGCATAGCCCTGCTCGCGAACCTTATCTATTTCGTTCCGAAGCGCCTGTTTGTCGGTAATGGAAAACTCGGTAAATGGCTCGAGCCTGACCCTGTCGAGATACGCCTTCAATTCATTATCCGGCAACTGAGCCAACAGCACCCGCCCCATCGAGGTATAGGCCGCAGGCAAGCGCGTGCCTACAGACAGGGTAATGGCCATCAACCGGTGGCGGGCTGCAGAGCGCACCACGTAAACCACGTCATCACCGTCCAGCACGGCCAGCGAAGACGACTCCCCGAGTTCAGCTGTGACGTCTTCAAGGTACTGTTGAATCACCGCCCGATACTGGTTTGACGCCTGGTAGGCATAACCCAGCTGAAGCACCCGGGGGGTCAGCTCAAACTGCCGGCCGGTTCGCTTCACAAAGCCCAGTGCGTGCAGCGTCAGCAGGAAGCGCCGGGCCTTGGCCCGGTCCATCTCGGTGCGGGCTGCCACTTCGCTCAGGGTCATTCGTGGGTGCTCCGCATCAAAAGCCTGTAAAACCTCCAGCCCCGAAGCCAACGCTCCCACGTAATCCCGATCACCGGGCTTGAGAATCTGCTCGTCCATTCTGACTCCTTAAGTACCGTTACTGGCCTTAGTTTCGCACGCCCACAGCGTGTTCGCACAACGAACAACTGTACATTTTTGCCTTGTGAACAAAATTTGTACTTGACGACCCAAAACCAATCGCGCCATCATGTTCGCATATTAAACTTATGTTCGTACAGCGAACTCATCACAGAAGTGACACAGGAGGCATTGCGATGGCCGAGTTTCTTCCCCTCAAGGAAGCGGTGAGCAAATACATCAACAACGGTGATACCGTGGCGATGGAAGGCTTCACCCACTTGATCCCGTTTGCTGCGGGCCACGAAATCATCCGTCAGGAAAAGCGGGATCTGACCCTGATCCGCATGACCCCGGACCTGGTGTATGACCAGATGATCGGCGCCGGCTGTGCCAAAAAACTGATCTTCTCCTGGGGCGGCAACCCGGGTGTGGGCTCCCTGCACCGCCTGCGGGATGCTGTTGAAAAGGGCTGGCCGAACCAGCTGGAGATTCTCGAACACAGCCATGCGGCCATGGCCAACGCCTATGAAGCTGGCGCTGCCGGCCTGCCGCTGGCAGTTCTGCGCGGATATGTAGGCAGCGATCTGCCGAAAGTGAATGACCAGATCAAGTTCATCGAATGCCCGTTTACCGGTGAGCGCCTGGCCGCCGTGCCGTCCATTCGCCCCGATGTCGCGGTAATCCATGCCCAGCGGGCCGACCGCAAGGGCAATGTGCTGATCGAAGGCATTGTTGGCATTCAGAAAGAGGTGGTGCTGGCCGCCAAGCGCAGCATCGTCACCGTCGAGGAAATCGTGGATGACCTGGGCGCATCGGTTAATGCCTGCGTGCTGCCATCCTGGGCGATCACTGCAATTGCCGAAGCCCCGAAAGGCGCCAAGCCCTCGTACGCACTGGGCTACTACGACCGTGACAACGCCTTCTATAAGGACTGGGACGGCGTTGCCCGCGACCGCGAGACCTTCCAGACCTGGCTGCAAGAAAACGTATTCGAGAAAGGAGCCGCGTGATGAGCCTTGAATTCACATCTTCAGAAATGATGAGCGTTACCGCTGCCCGTGCGCTGACCAACGACATGACTTGCTTCGTGGGTATCGGCCTGCCCAGCGAGGCCGCCAACCTGGCTCGCCTGACCCACGCTCCGGATGTCACCCTGATCTACGAATCCGGCACCCTGCAAACCAAGCCAGACGTGCTGCCACTGTCCATCGGCGACGGCGAGCTGTGCGAATCGGCCTTGACCACGGTTTCCGTGCCTGAGATGTTCCGCTACTGGCTGCAGGGCGGCCACATCAGCGTTGGCTTCCTGGGCACCGCCCAGATCGACCGTTACGCCAACCTGAACACCACCCTGATCGGCGATTACCGCGAGCCGAAAGTTCGCCTGCCCGGCGGTGGCGGCGCCCCGGAAATTGCCACCAACGCGAAGGAAGTGTTCATTACCGTGAAGCACTCCAGGCGCACCTTCGTGAAGGATGTGGACTTCGTGACCACCGTCGGCTTCGGCCGTGACGGCAAGGCCCGGGACAACGTACCCAACATTGGCTGTGGCCCCACGGTAGTGATCACCGACCTGTGCATCCTCAAGCCGGATCCGGAGACTAAGGAGCTCGTGGTCACCTCCCTGCACCCGAACGTGACCCGGGAAGACGTGATCGAGGCGACCGGCTGGGACATCCGCTTTGCAGAGCAGCTGGAAACCACCCCGGCGCCGACCGCCGAGGAACTCGAAGTGCTGCGGGACCTGAAAACCCGCACCAATGCCCATCATTCCGGCCAACAGTGAGGCCCACCATGACTGACGTATTCATTTGCCATCCCCGCCGCTCCGCCATCGGCCGTTTCGGCGGCACCCTGGCCAGTGTGCGCCCGGACGACCTTGCCGCCCATATTTTCAAGGCCGTGCTGGAGCAGGCGCCGGAACTGGACCCTGCCGCCATCGACGAAGTAATGATGGGCAGCGCCAACCAGGCCGGTGAAGACAACCGCAACGTAGCGCGTATGTCTGCGCTGCTGGCGGGCTTGCCCACTTCCGTGCCCGGCACCACCCTCAACCGGCTGTGCGGATCCGGCATGGACGCCGTGGGCACTGCCTTCCGCGCCATCCGCGCCGGTGAAATGGACCTGGTACTGGCCGGCGGCGTGGAATCCATGTCCCGCGCGCCCTACGTGATGGGCAAGGCTGACTCCGCGTTCTCCCGCGGCCAGAAGATCGAAGACACCACCATCGGCTGGCGCTTTGTGAATCCGCTGATGAAAAAGCAGTACGGCGTCGATTCAATGCCGGAAACGGCGGAGAACGTGGCCGAGCAGTACAAGGTGTCGCGGGAAGATCAGGACCTGTTCGCCTTCCGCTCCCAGCAGAAAACCGCTCGGGCACAGCAGGAAGGTGTATTTGCCGAAGAGATCGTGCCGGTGTCCATTCCGCGCCGCAAACAAGACCCGCTGGTGTTCGACACCGACGAACATCCCCGCGCCAGTACCCTGGAGAAACTCGCGGCCCTGCCAGCTCCATTCCGTGAAAACGGCAGTGTGACCGCCGGCAACGCTTCGGGCGTCAACGACGGCGCCGCCGCGATGCTGGTGGCCAGCGAAGCAGCAGTCAAACAGCACGGGCTGAAGCCTATGGCGAAAATTCTGGGCATGGCGACCGCTGGCGTAGAACCGAGGATCATGGGTATTGGCCCTGTCCCGGCTGTCCAGAAGCTGCTGAAAAAACAGGGCATCAGCATCGATGAGATCGACGTGATTGAGCTCAACGAAGCCTTCGCCGCCCAGGGCCTGGCTGTGCTGCGGGAGCTGGGCGTTGCCGATGACGACCCCCGGGTGAACCCGAACGGTGGTGCCATTGCCCTAGGCCACCCACTGGGCATGTCCGGCGCGCGCCTGCTGCAGACTGCGGCACACCAACTGCAGCGCACTGGCGGCCGCTACGCCCTGTGCACCATGTGTGTGGGCGTGGGTCAGGGTATTGCTACACTGATTGAACGGGTCTGATCGGACCCATTCTGAGGAGACAACATGGCTTTTCTGAATCACAACGGCCGCACCATCTGCTATCGCCTGCTGGGCGACAGCCAAAAGCCGTTATTGATGCTGGCACACCCTCTGGGCATGACCCAGGGGGTTTGGGACGACATGCTGCCCACGCTGTTACCAAAGTTCCGGGTTCTGACCTGGGACCTGCCCGGGCACGGTGCAAGTGGCGCCTGGCCCGAAACGGCCGGAGAGATCACCCCGGAAGATCTGGCACAGGAAGCCCTGGCACTGGCGAAAGAAGCCGGGGTATCCAGCTTTCATTTTGCCGGCACCTCTATCGGCGGGGTAATCGGTCAGCAGCTGATTGCCGCCCATAGCGAGCAGCTTGAAACTGCCACACTGACCAACACCGGCGCCATCATTGGCACCGAGGAGGCCTGGAGCCTGCGTGCGGCCAACGTTCGGGAGAAAGGCCTGGTGGCGATGGCCGGCGAAATCGTACCCCGCTGGTTCGGCCCAAATGCCTGTCAGGAACAGCCTGCGCTTCTGGACGGCTGGAAAGTGATCATGGGACGGGGCGACGCCAACAGCTATGCACTGCTGTGCGAAATGCTGGGCAAAGCGGACTTCCGGGAAAAGCTGCACGGACACAAGGTACCGTTACTGCTGATCGGTGGCTCCGAAGACCTGGCAACACCACCAGAGTCCCTGAAAGCACTGGCACAGTTCAGTGGCGCTTCGGACCCGGTTATTCTGGATGGGATCGGGCACGTACCTTCCGTTGAATGCCCTCAGACCCTGGCCTCGCAACTCCTGCAAAGCCTGAGTTAACCGGGAGCGGGCAAACACCCGCGCCCCGGCAACTCGTTGATTCACTTCTGGCCAGCAATGATCAGAAGTGAATCACCGACCGGATGCTCTTACCCTCGTGCATCAGGTCAAACGCCTTGTTGATGTCTTCCAGCTTCATCTCGTGGGTGATGAACACATCCAGCGGGATCTCACCTTTCTCGGCTTTTTCCACGTAAGACGGCAGCTCCGTGCGGCCTTTCACGCCACCGAAGGCGGAACCGCGCCATACCCGGCCGGTTACCAGCTGGAACGGGCGGGTGCTGATCTCTTCACCGGCACCGGCCACGCCGATGATGGTGCTTTCACCCCAGCCCTTATGGCAGGCTTCCAGCGCGGCACGCATCAGCTTCACGTTGCCCACACACTCGAAGGTGTAGTCGGCACCGCCATCGGTCATTTCGATGATGACTTCCTGGATCGGCTTGTCGTAATCGTTCGGGTTAACCACATCGGTAGCACCCAGCTGTTTGGCGATGTCGAACTTGCCCGGGTTGATGTCGACGGCAATGATGCGACCAGCCTTGGCCATGGTCGCACCGATGATGGCTGCCAGGCCGATGCCACCCAGACCAAAGATAGCCACAGTCGCACCTTCCTCAACCTTGGCGGTGTTCAGTACCGCACCGATGCCGGTGGTTACGCCACAACCCAGCAGGCACACCTTGTCCAGGGGCGCTTCCTTGGGGATCTTGGCCAGGGAGATTTCCGGCAGCACGGTGTATTCAGAGAAGGTGGAGCAGCCCATGTAGTGGTACAGCGGCTGGCCCTTGTAGGAGAAGCGGGAGGTGCCGTCCGGCATCACACCCTTGCCCTGGGTTTCACGCACAGCGCCACACAGGTTGGTCTTGCCGGAGGTGCAGAATTTACACTTGCCACACTCGGCTGTGTACAGCGGAATCACGTGGTCGCCCACTTCCAGGCCGGTTACGCCAGGGCCCACCGCTTCGACAATGCCGCCACCCTCGTGGCCCAGAATGGTCGGAAACAGGCCCTCGGGGTCAGCGCCGGACAGGGTGTAGGCATCGGTATGGCACACACCGGTTGCCACGATCTTCACCAGCACTTCGCCTTCCTTGGGTGGTGCCACATCCACTTCAATAATTTCCAGCGGTTTATTGGCTTCAAATGCCACAGCTGCGCGGGATTTGATCACGTTCAGTCTCCTCGTTTCCGTTTGGTCGGGTCAGGCTTGCGGGATACACTCTTAACTTTAACACGCCTGCCGGCTGCAGGCTTTCCCGCGCTGCAATCTCATACGCAGGCGCGGGCGTATAGATTCCCGAACTGTCAGAAAGGGCCCTTCAGGTGCGCACACTCTACTGGTTTACCCGCGATCTTCGCATGCACGACAACGCTGCCCTGCTGGCCGCCGGCCGCTCAGACATGCTGCTGTGCGTGTACGTGGTAGAGCCCCGCTGGTTCCAACCCGGGCCGCTCGGGCTCAGCGCCATGGGCGAACACCGCTGGCGTTTCCTGTGGCAAAGCCTGATGACCCTGGAACGCAATCTCCGGCCCCTTGGCCAGCGCCTCCACATCGCGTTTGGGGAGCCAGAAAACGTGCTTCCCGAACTGGTACAACAACACCAGGTCAACCAGGTAATCCGCACCCGGCAGCCAGGCACAGAAGAAGCTAGTCAATGGCAGGGCCTTCAGGAGAAGCTGCCGGATGTGCACTTCCAGCAATTTGAAACCCTGAGCCTGTTCACTGAAAAATCCCTGCCCATGGACCTGGCCGACTTACCCCACACCTTCTCCCAGTTCCGCAAGCTGGTGGAGAAACAGGGTGACCGCTGCACCGACCGGCTACGCATCCGCACCATGACGGCCCTGCCGCCGCCTCCGGGATTTGCGAAGGACAACCGGGGCGATTGCCCACCGATTACCGAACCGGAACACGATGCCGGCTTCCGGGGTAGTGAAGAAGCCGGGCTGCGGCAATTGCGGGAATACCTGTTTGTCAGCCATGGCATAGCCCGCTACAAGGAAACCCGCAACGCACTGGATGATCCGCTGGCGTCATCCCGCCTGTCACCCTGGCTGGCCAACGGCTGCCTGTCGGTACGCGAGGTGACCGGCATGATTGACGAATACGAGCAGTCCGAAACCCGCAACGATTCCACCTACTGGCTGTGGTTCGAGCTGTTGTGGCGGGAATACTTCTACTGGTACGCCATGAAGCACGGCCGCCGGCTGTTCCTGCGGGATGGCGTACAACAGCAAAGCCGTGACACCGCCTTCCACCGGCCGGATTTCGAGAGCTGGTGCCGGGGCACCACACCCTACCCGCTGGTCAACGCCGCCATGAACCAGCTCCGGCTCACAGGTTATATCAGTAACCGGGCTCGGCAACTGGTGGCCAGTTGCCTGGTCAATGAACTGGCCCAGGACTGGCGTTACGGCGCCGCCTGGTTTGAGCAGCAACTGGTGGACTACGATGTCGCCAGTAACTACGGCAACTGGCAGTACCTCGCCGGCGTGGGCGCAGACCCCCGTGGATTGCGCCAGTTTAATCTGGACAAGCAAGTCAGCCAGTACGATCCTGAAGGGCATTTCGTGGCACGCTGGCAAGGCGAAGCCTGAATATCATGCCGGGCTGGTAACAACCCTGCCACCCAGGGCCTCAAGGGAGCCAGCCTGGCGAAGCGGATTTTTGTCGGCTGACCCTGCTATTTTGGGCGCATCAATTTTCAGGAAGGTAAAACGTATGGCGTGGATTACAGATAAAACGGCTAAGCATCAGCTGGACAAGGAAGCCAGCCAGGTTCACAAAGAGGACCTGCAATCCCTGCTGGAACGACAGAAAGCCATCGAAGACAAAGTGAAGAACAGCGGCAAGCTCAAGCGTTTTGGCACCGACATCCACCTGATGTTCTCGCTGATCCGGGACTACTGGCGCGGCGACTACCGGGCCATTCCCTGGAAATCCATTGCCGCCATCGCAGGCGCCCTGCTGTACGTGATGAACCCGCTGGACCTGATTCCGGACCTCATTTTCGGCTTTGGCCTGCTGGATGATGCGGGCGTCGTTGCCCTGTGCCTGAAACTGGTGGAATCCGACCTGCACAAGTACGCAGCCTGGAAAGACCTCAAGGAAACCTGAGTAACGGCACTCAGGCTTCCGACACCTCCGGCTGCGGGCCCCGACGGCTGGCCCGCCATTCCCGGAACTGCTCCACCCAGGATAACAGTGCCGGAATCACCAGCAACACCAGGAAGGTCGCCAATCCCAGGCCAAAGGCGATGGATGTCGCCATCGGAATCAGGAACTGGGCCTGCAGGGAGGTTTCAAACAGCAGGGGCAACAGGCCGCCGATGGTGGTCAGGGAAGTCAGCAACACTGCCCGCACCCGCTGCACCGCCGCTTCGTTCAGGGCATCGGTAATGCCCAGGCCTTTCTGTCGCTGCTGGTTGTAGAAAGCCACCAGGATAATCGCGTTGTTGACCACGATGCCTGACAAGCCGAACAGACCAAACAGTGACAGAATCGTCAGCTGAAGCCCCATGACCCAATGCCCCAGCAACGCGCCCACCAGGGCGAACGGGATGATGGCCATCACGATCAGCGGCAAACTCCAGGACGCAAACACCCAGGCCAGCACCACGTACATCAGCGCAACCCCGATCACCAGGCCGCTTTTCATGTCGTCCATGGTTTCGCGCTGGTCAGCGGAACGGCCTTCAAAGCTGTAACGCACGCCGTAGCGGCTGGCAATGTCCGGCAGCGCGCCGGCCTGCAGGCTCTCGATCACCTGGTCGGTCGTGGCCACCCGGGTATTGAGTGCTGACGTCACTTCCACCGCCAGCTTGCCATCGGCGTGGCGCAGAGCCTGGAAGCCCTGACGGTGATCCAGGTTCATCACCTGGGCCAGGGGCACAAACCGGCCGTCGGGCAGGCGCACGGTCATGCGCTCGAGGGTGGAATACTGTTCCCGCTGATCCCGGGGCAGCTGCACCCGCACTTCCACTTCGTCGCGACCATCCTGGTAGATCTGGGCGATCCGGCCGTCAAAGGCGGCCCGCAACTGCCGGCCAAGATCCACCGTGGTCAGGCCCAGGGCCTCACCAAACGGGCTCACCTGGTAGATCAGTTGTTCCCGGCCCCAGGGCATGTCGTCTTCCACATCCAGCACCCCGGGCAGGGTGCTCAGGGCCTGGGCCACTTCATCGGCGGCCCGTTTCAGGTTTTCTGCGTTATCGCCGGTCAGGCGTACGTTCACATCCCGCCCCGGAGGCCCGGCCTGGCGTTCATTGATGTTCAGGGCATCCAGCCCGGCGGGCAGCGCCATGCGGCTGCGCCATTCACGCATAAACTCCGGGTTGCGAACGTCCCGCCGGTCCGACGGCACCAGCTCCACCAGCATGGAGCCCAGTTCGTCATCGTTACGGGAGCTGCCCTCGGCACCCTGGGTGGCCCCGAAGGTGGTTACCGCATGGCGGATCAGGTTACCGCCCAGGGCCTGTTCGGTTTCGTTCAGGGTCTGCTGCATCTGGCGCATGAAATCTTCCACGGTGCCTTTGTCCGTGCCGGCCACAAAGCTGGCATTGGCATAGAACACGGAAGGCTCCGGTGTGGGGAAGAAGTTAAAGCCCAGGCGGCCGCCGGCCAACAGGCCCACCGTCACAATCGCCAGGGCCAGGGCGCTGGCCACGGTAGCGCCGCGGTGTTTCAGGCTGTACCGGGAAAACCGGCGGAACGGGCCTTCCCGGAAACGATCAAAGCTCTGCTCAAAACGATCCCGGAACCGGCTTACCGGGTTGCCGCGTGGGCGAGCGCCCTGCTCCGGTAGCTTGTCGCCCTTGTCCTTGACCACAAAGGCATGGCGCAGGTGAGCCGGCAATACCACAAAGCATTCCAGCAACGACGCCACCAGAACACAGATCATCACCAGTGGAATATCGCCCAGAATATTGCCGATAATGCCGCCCACCACCAGCAACGGCATAAACGCAGCCACCGTGGTCAGGGACGAGGCCAGCACCGGCCACACCATGCGCTTGGCGGCGCCTTCGGCGGCGTAGATGGATTGCTCTCCCAGGCGGGCATGGGCGTCGGCATCCTCGCCCACCACGATGGCGTCATCCACAATCACCCCCAGAGCCATGATCAGGGCAAACAGCGACATCATGTTGATAGAGCCACCCAACAGCCACAGCACCGCCAGCGCGGCCATAAAGGCGGTGGGAATGCCGATGGCCACCCAGGCCGCCACCCGCCCGGGCAGAAACAGGTACAGCAGGGCGATCACCAACACCAGGCCGCTTAGGCCATTGTTCACCAGCAGGGAAATCCGGTCTTCCAGCAGCTGCCAGGTTTCGTCATACACCTGCATTTTGATGGTGGGTGGTAATACCGGGCGGGTGTCTTCCAGCCAGCTTTCCAACACCCGGGCCGCCGCCAGCGAATTGCCGTTCTCCGCCCGCTGCAATTGCAGCTCCACCGCCGGCAGGCCTTCGTTTTCCATCACCGTCTGGTTGTCCCGGGCTTCCTGGCGAATGATGGCGATATCACCCAGCTGCAAGCGAATGCGGTCTCCGCTGAGTACCGGAATCGTTTCAAAAGCCTGGGGGCTGCGACGCTGCTCTACCGAACGTAATTCCCGGGTGGCGTCCTGCTGGGCCATCATGCCGGCGGGCAAATCCCGGGACAGGGAAGCAACGCGGTCAGCAATCTGCTCCAGCGACAGCCCCAGGGTTTCCAGGCGTTCTACCGGCACATCCACACTGACCTGCTGTTCAGGCAGGCCGCGGATGTTGATGCGGTCAATACCCCGCTCCAGCAGCTCGTCTTCAAACCGGTACACCAGCTGGCGCAGCTCGCTGCGGTCTACCTCGCCGTATACCAGTAGCCGGGCCACCGGTTCATAACGCTCCACCCGGGCTACCTGGGGTTCCTCGGCATCCCCGGGCAGGTTGTTGAATTCATCCACCTGCTGGCGCACATCGTCCACCGCCTGGATCGGGTCGGTGCCCTCATGGAATTCCAGACTGATGGATGACACCCCCTGGGCGGAGGTGGATGTCATCTTTTTCAGGCCATCGACACTGCGCAGGCGCTGCTCCAGCGGGTCGGTGATACCGCGCTCCACGTCTTCCGCAGAGGCACCACTCCAGACGACCCGCACACTGACTACGTCCAGGGCGAAGGTCGGGAAAAACTGGATATTCATCCGGGTCAGGGCCAATGCGCCACCCAGCAACATCACCAACATCACCAGGTTGCCGGCAACCCGGTGATGAACAAAGAAACCGATTACGCCCTGCTTTCGCTTCACTGGGCAGGCTCCCCGTCAGTACCTGCCAGTTCGACTTTCAAACCGGTCACAGCATTGGGCAGGTGGGTAGTGATCAGGCGGGCACCGGGGGTGAGCTGCTCTCCTGCAATCAGCAACCGGCGTTCACCGTTTTCGCTGCGGGCCTCGCCGATGCGCTCTACCTCAATCCGCTGCATGCGGCCGTCTTCGGTCATCAGGTAAACGCTGTCCGCGCCATACAGGGCGCTGAACGGTACGTCCACCGCCTGCTGCCGGGCGGGTCGTTCAAGGGTCAGGGGCAGCAACGCCCCGGGGCGCAGGCCACCGGGTTCGCCCTGCAGTTCCAGCACGGCTTCGGTGCCGGCCGGGTCTGACAGGCCGGCAAAGCGGGCCAGGACGAATTCATGGCCATTATCTGAAATCGCGGTCAGGGTTTGCCCCTGCCCAAGCGCGGTGATCAGTTCGTTCTGGAATACCTGGGGCACCCGGGCTCGCACTTCCAGGCCCCGGGTGGGATAAACCGTCAGAAGAGGCTCGTTGCGAGATACCTGATCGCCTACGGCCACCTCAATACCGGTCACCACACCGTCAAACGGTGCCACCACCCTGGCCCGGTCGACATCCCGTTCCGTGGCCGCCAGGTTAGCCCGGGCCTGGGCCAGTTTGGCCTCAAGGCTTTGCAGGCGGGCGGGGTGTTCCTGGATAGCCCGCTGCCGGGTGCTGACCGTCAGTTCGGCACGGGCCAGGGCATCGGTTGCCGCCTCAAGGTTTTCACGGGAGGCCAGGTTGCGCCCCACCAGCGACTCAATACGCTCAAACTGCCGCCGGGCATTGGCAACAATGGCCTGCTCACTTTTCAGGGCTTCCTGGTCGTTGCGGTAGCGCACCTGTTCGGAGCTTATCTGGGCATCCAGGTCATCCACCTGGGCCCGGGCCTGGGCCAATGCCGGGCCGATGTCCGCTTCGTCCAGCGCCAGCAACAAATCGCCCTGTTTCACGCTCATCCCCTCAGACACCGGGCGCTCCGCCACTCGGCCCGCCAGCGTGGCAGTGATGGTTTGCTGGTCCGGCGCAAGCACCTCGCCATACAGGGGCAATACCGGCACCTGGCTGCCCGGTGTAATGGCTTGCACCTCAACACGCCAGCTGCGTTCCGTGGCCGTAACCTCCGCCGGTTCCGGACGGGTGGCTTTCAGGGCAATAAAAACCAGTACACCGACAGCCAGGATGATCAGGGGTAACAGACGTTTCAACATAGCCAGGTTTCTTGTTCCGGTTGGCAGGGTAGCGTTAACGCGCTAAAACTACTATACAATTTTCAGGGCGGATCCGATTGACCGCACCCTGCGACAAATTCACACAGGCCCCCTTCTTGATCAGGAAGCCCGCTCAATGCCGAGCACCTACGACACATTGCTGAACGTTGTCCTGCTCAACTGCGCCCTGGTGTGCATTGTGGTGTTTATCCATAATGAAACCTTGCTGCGCCTGAGCACCATGCTCGGCAAAATGAGAAAGAGCCACCATTTCCGCCTGATTGTGGCGGTATTGGGGTGCCTGATTTCCCACGCACTGCAGGTATGGGTGTTCGCCACCACATTCTGGTTCATGCACCACGCCGACGGCTGGGGCCTGCTGACCGGTAACTTCTCGGGCAGCCTGCTCGATTGCGTCTACTTTTCCTTCACCACGTTCACCACACTGGGCTACGGCGATGTTGTGCCTATGGGCCAGCTGCGCTACCTGACCGGCATTGAGGGGCTTACCGGGTTTCTCCTGCTGACCTGGAGCGCCTCATTCCTGTTCCTGGAAATGCAGCGTTACTGGCCCGCCCGATAGCGGCTTCAAACCCACTTGCAGCGGGCCAGGGTGTAGTACAGCAGTGGCACCACAATCACCGTGAACAGCGTGGACATGGCCAGCCCGAACACCAGCGAAATCGCCAGGCCGTTGAAGATCGGGTCGCTGAGGATGAAGTAAGCCCCTACTACGGCAGACACCGCAGTCAGCGCAATGGGCTTGATCCGCACGGCACCGGCCAGCACCACCGCCTTCTCCAGTTCCATGCCTTCGTCCAGCAGCTGCTTGATAAACACCACCAGCAGGATGGAATTACGTACGATAATCCCCGCCAGGGCGATCATGCCGATCATACTGGTGGCGGTGAATTCCTTACCCAGAAGGGCATGGCCGGGCATGATGCCGATCATGGTCAGCGGAATCGGCGCCATGATCACCAGCGGCAGGATGTAGGAGCGGAACTGGGCCACCAGCAGTACGAAGATCATGAACACACCCACACTGTAGGCAGCGCCCATATCCCGGAAGGTTTCGTAGGTGATCTGCCACTCGCCATCCCATTTCAGGGTGCCTTTTTCCGGCAGTGGCGGTTGCTGGATAAAGAACTGCTCCGGTGCCTGCTCCTGCTCGTTCAGCAAACTGACCATCCGGAACATGCCGTATAGCGGTGAATCAATCTCGCCGGCCATATCCGCCGTCACGTAGGTCACCGGCAGCAAGTCCTTGTGATAGATAGCGCCCATCCAGTCCGCTTCCCGCACCTCGGCCACACTGGCCAGTGGCACCAGCTCGCCACTGCGGCTGCGCACCTTGATCGACAACAGGGCAGACGGCTGGGCCTTGTCGGCCTCAGACAAAATCACCCGGATCGGCACCGGGTACTTGGCCTGTTCATCGTGCAGGTAACTGACATTCATGCCGCCCAGTGTCGTCTGCAGGGTGGCCACCACCTGGGCCTGGGACACACCCAGCCGGGCCGCCCGGGCCCGGTCCACCACCACTTCCCATTGCCGGGTAGGTGCTTCCAGGGTGGTGTCGATATCCACCAGCCCCTCAATGTTTGCCATATCTCCGGCAATCAGGTTGGCCAGCTCCGCCCGGCGGAAGCCATCGGCGGCGTAGACTTCCGCTACCAGCGGCGACATCACCGGCGGCCCCGGCGGCACTTCCACCATTTTCACCTTGGCGCCATACCGGTCAGCAATCTCGGTAAGCGGGCCACGAAGGGCCTGGGTGATGTCATGGGAGGGGCGGCTGCGCGCCTCCGCACTGGCCAGGTTGACCTGGATATCACCCTGGTAGGGCTCGCTGCGCAGATAATATTGGCGCACCAGGCCGTTGAAATTGATTGGTGACGCGGTACCGGCATAAGCCTGCCAGTTATCCACTTCGTCCACGGTTTCCAGGTAATGGCCCATTTCAGTCAGCACCCGCTGGGTTTGCTCCATGGGGGTGCGCTCGGGCATATCCACCACCACCTGCAATTCCGACTTGTTGTCGAACGGCAGCATTTTCAGGATCACCGCCTGGAATACCGGCAAAGAGGCCGCGCCCAGAGTGAGCAGGACCACCCCAAGCGCCAGCAAACGCCGGCGCCAGGCGTGTTCACCCAAAAACGGCCCCAGCACCGTGTTGAAAATTTTCAGGGACACCGGGCTGACGCCATCGGCAGAGCTGCCGGAATCGCCACCCTCTTCCAGGGCCTCGCCTTTCTTGTGCTTGAGCAGCCGGAAGGCCAGCCAGGGCGCCACCACAAACGCCACAACCTGGGACACCACCATACCGGCCGATGCGTTGATCGGAATCGGGCTCATGTAGGGGCCCATCAGCCCGGAGACAAACGCCATGGGCAGCAGGGCCGCCATGATAGTCAGGCTGGCCATAATAGTGGGTGTACCCACTTCATCCACTGCCACCGGGATAATGTCTTTTATGGCCCGACGGCTGTTCTGGATGCGGCGGTTAATGTTCTCGGTAATGACAATGCCGTCGTCCACCAGGATGCCGATGGAGAAAATCAGCGCGAACAGCGAGACACGGTTGAGGGTAAAGCCCCAGGCCCAGGAAAACACCAGGGTCAGCAGCAGGGTGATCAGCACCGAAATACCGACGATCAGCGCCTGGCGCCAGCCCATAAAGGCGAGCACCAGCAGCATCACCGCCAGGGTGGCGGAGACCAGGTCGGAAATCAGCTTCTGCGCCTTGTCAGACGCGGTCACTCCGTAGTCACGGGTAACCAGCACCTCCACGTCGGCCGGCAGTGCCCGGTTGCGCAGCTGGTCCAGGCGCTGTTCGATCGCGGTAGTGATATCGATGGCGTTTTCACCCGGTTTCTTGGCAATCGCGAGGGTGACCGCAGGGTAGACATCGCCGGCCTTCCCTGCCCGTTCATCCCCATGGGCCGGTCCGAAGCCCGCCAGCACGCTCTGGTCGGGTACGGTACTGCCGCGACGAACCTCCGCCACATCATCCAGGTACACAGCCGCGCCCTGGTGCATCCCCACCACCAGGCGCTTTACGTCTTCCAGGGACTGCAACAGGGTACCGGCCTGCACCGGTATCGAGAGATTATCCCGGGTTACCCGGGCTTCCTGGCTGGAGGCGTTGGCAGACTGCAGGGCACTTTCGATATCCGCCGTGGTCAGGCCGAAACCGGCCAGCAGCGCAGGGTCAAACAGGATATCCACCCGATCCGGCACACCGCCCACTGTGTAGATGTCCCGGGTACCGGGCACCCGCTTCAGGGCCACTTCCAGCATATGCGCCAGACGGGTAAGTTCTTCCCCGCTGTGGGTGCCGGTGGGGTCATACAGTGTCAAAGTCATCACCGGTACATCATCAATGCCCCGGGGTTTTATGACCGGCTGGGAGGCGCCGAGATTCTGTGGCAACCAGTCCTGGTTCGAATACACCTGGTTGTACAGCCGAACCAGGGCGTCCTGGCGGGCGATGCCCACCTCGAACTGCACGGTGATCACCGCCTGGCCCTGGCGGGACACAGAATACACGTGCTTCACGCCCTTGATTTCGCTCATTACCTGCTCGGCAGGTGTGGCAATGGCGCTTTCAACCTCCCGGGTGCTGGCACCGGGCATGGCCACCATGATGTCCGCCATGGTGACATCAATCTGAGGTTCTTCTTCCTTGGGTGTCACCACGACAGACAGGACACCAAGAATAATCGCAAGGATCGCCAGCAGCGGCGTCAGGTGGTTGTTCTGGAATACCCGGGCAATGGCTCCGGACGGGCCGACCGGCGGCAGCTTATCACTCACGGCCATTACTCCCCTTCAGCCCGGGCGTTTTCAGACAGGCTCAAGCGTTCGCTGCCCACCAGCTCATCCGGATTGGTCACCACCCGTTCGCCTTCCGAAAGCCCGGCCAGCACCTCCAGCCGGTCGTTCTCGCGAACACCCAGGCGGACCTGGCGCAGACGGGGCTGATCCTGGCTGTCCAGCACAAACACGGCCCGCAGTTCGCTGCGCTGAATCAGGGCGCTGGCCGGTACCCACAGGGCCTCCCGGCTGGCTACCGGCACACTGACCTTCACCAGCATGCCCGGGAACAGGCTGCCATTGGGTTCATTCAGGCGCAGCCGCAGGCGAAAGGTGTGGGTTTCCGGGTTGGCGTAGGGATAGAACGTCAGTTCCCCGGTTTCCAGCACCCGGCCGTCGGCCAGGGTAACGGTAGCCTGGCGTTCGCTGCGGGCCAGGTCTGCATACTTCTGGGGCAGGTCAACCACCACCCGCAATTGCTCCAGCGACAGGCCGCTGAGCAGCGGCTGGCCCGGGTTTACCGACTCGCCCAATTCCACATGGCGCTCGGTCAGGATTCCGCCATAAGGGGCAATAATGCGGGTGTAGTCCAGTTGTTTCTGCGCTTCTGCCACAGAGGCTTCCGCCCGCTCCACCCGGGCCCTGGCCGCACTGAGGTTGTTCCTGGCCTGGTCAAACTCTTGCCGCGACACCAGGCCCCGCTCATGGATGGCTTCGATACGGGTGTACTGCTGCCGGGCATCCTGCAAACCGGAGCGGGCTTCTTCAAGGCCGGCTTGCGCCTGCCGAAGGCGCGACTGCTGCTCGCTGTCTTCAAGGCGCACGATCAGGTCTCCGGCTGCTACCGAATCGTCCACATCAAACGGCAACTCGACCACCGTACCGCTGGTCTGGGCCGACACCGTGCTCTGCTGAACGGCCTCAATCAGCCCGTCAAGGTGTACGGTTTCATTGAACGGCGCCCGGGTTACCGGCGTGGCCTGGAGATCCTGTGCCGGAGCTGCGGTGGGAAAGAGTAACCAGGGTGCCAGCATCCATCCGATCAACGCGCGCTTAGCCATCAACTTATTCCTTTTTGGTATTTGCTAATAACCGAATTCTAGCACCCTTTTCACCCGATGAAATCAGGCCCGGGGGTTATTTTCCGGCTGTTCCGGCGGAGCCTCTGAGCCGCCCTCTTCGGCCGGTTTCCAGCCTTTGTCACCCCGGTCGTCACTTTCCGCCAGCAACCGCAGCAGGCGTTCCCGGGTCATGGCCTCGTGCAGCTCGATCTGGCGCTGCTCGTTGCGAAGGGACTTCAACAGTGCCGTTGCCATGAAGATCATCAGCACCATGAACGGAAAGGCCGCCAGTATGGAGATGGTCTGCAGCGCCTCCAGCCCGCCACTGAGCAACAGTACACCGGCCACAGACACCTGCACTATGCCCCAGGTCAAGCGGGACCAGCGTTTCGGGTTGAGCACCCCCTTGCTGGTGAACATCCCCAACACAAAGGTAGCCGAGTTAGCAGAAGTGATAACAAACAATACGATCAGCACCAGCATCAGCCCGCCCAGAATGGCAGTACCCGGCAGGTATTCCAGGGTGGCAAACAAGGCCGAACTCATTTCCGTGGTGACCGCCTCGCCCAGCGCCGCGCCCTCGAACAGTTCGAAATACAGCGCTGAACCGCCAAAGGTGGAGAACCAGACAGTACTCAGCAGCACCGGCATACCGATCACCCCGAACACGAACTCTCGGATGGTGCGACCGCGGGAAATCCGGGCAATAAAGCTGCCCACAAACGGCGCCCACGACAGCCCCCAGGCCCAGTAGAAAATGGTCCAGCGCTCTACCCAGTCGTCGCCGGTGTAAGGTGTCATCACAAGGCTCATGCCCACCATGTTGGAAAAGTAATCCCCGATGGCATTGGTCATGGCCGCCGTAATGAAATCGGTGGGCCCGAAGAAAAACACGAATACCAGCAAACCCGCTGCCAGCACCATGTTGGCATCACTCACGTAACGGATACCGCTTTCCAGCGGCGCCAGCGAACACAGCAGAAATACTGCGGCCACACCCGCCAGGATGAACAGCTGCTGACTGACCCCGAATGCGGTACCTGCCACCGCTCCCAGGCCACTGTTGATCTGGATAACCCCCAGCCCGAGCGTGGTGGCAACCCCGAACACCGTGGAGACCACCGCCAGGATATTGATGGCATGGCCGGCCCCGGAATCCACCCGGTCGCCCATGGTGGAGCGAAAGGCTTCACTGATCAGGCCGGGGCGCTGCAGCCGGAAACGCACATAGGCAATGGCCAGCCCCACCAGGGCAAAGTTGGCCCATTGATGAAAGCCCCAATGAAACAGCGAATAACGCATGGCCATACTGGCCGCCTGCGGGCTTTCCGGTTCAGCGGAACCAAACGGCGGCGAAACAAAGTGGCTCATGGGCTCGGCCACCGCCCAGAACACCAGCCCCACCCCCATACCGGCGGAAAAGATCATGCCCAGCCAGGTCAGGTAGGAGAACTCCGGCGCCTCGCCGTCGGCCCCCAGGCGTATCCGGCCGTAGTCACTGCCGGCAATCGCTATGCAGAACACCAGGAAACCCGAGGTGGCAAACAGATAAAGCCAGCCAAAGTGCAGGGTGGTGAACTCCAGGGCCTTGTGGGCATAGAAGGACAACTGGTCCGGCATCAGCCCGCCGGCCACCACAAAGACCGCCAGCAGAACAAATGAACTGTAGAAAACCCAACCGGGACGATGACTCATAACCACCCTTTTACCTGATCTTGCTGAATTGATAGCGTCCCATTCTAGCCCCCCTGCAGAAAGGCACAAAAAAACCCCGGACAGACTCAACATCTGCCCGGGGTATAAATGTCACCCGCCGGCTATGAGAAGCGGGTAACCGCCATAATCGTCTTTACCACCGGGCCGTGAGTGCTGCGCGCACGGTACGGCCCGGTTCGTTGACCTTGAAAAACTCCTCGCCCAGAGCATCCGCTTTGCTCACGTGGGATGCCCAGGTCTTGTCGAACACGTTATCGACCGCCCAGGTCAGGCTCAGGTTGGCCATAAGCGGATGGGTACCGGACAGGTTGAAGACGCCGTAACCCGGTGAGGTGCTGGGATCAAGGCCAGACTCCAGGTCTACCCGATCCTGCCGGCGCGCCAGTTGCCATTCAGCTTCCAGGGTGTGACCCTGATGATGCCAGCCAAGGGTCTGGATAAACTGAATCGGCGGAATCCGCGGCAGCGCCTTGTCGGCATCCCGGTTTTCACCCCTTACAGACGCCAGCTTGCTGTTCGTGCTCCAGGTACCGTTGCTCCAGCCCAGCTGGCCTTCGACACCCAGCAAGCGGGCATCAATGTTGTGGTAGCGGTCCTGGGAACGCAGAACATAGTCGTCCACCTGGTCTACCCAGACCGCCGGACGCCAGTTCCAGTTGCCTTCACGGCCCGACAGGCTGATTTCCAGCTTGTTGTGCTTTTCGGTATCCAGGCCCGGGTTACCCACCCAACCCAACATTTTGTTGACGTAGCGTTCGGTCACTCCAGGGCTGCGCACACTGTGGCTGGCCACGACATCCAGGCTACGGTTCGGCGCATATCGCCACTCACCGCTGACAAAACCGCTGACATTGTCATCATTGGCATCGGTTCTGGTGGTGCCATATACCTGCTCGTAAGCCTTGGCCGCACTCATCGACACCATGGTTCCATCTGGCTTTTTAAGCATGTAGGTCTGGTCAGCCTTGGTGGCCTGCATCTCTACACGGTCGTAACGAATACCGGCACCCAACCGGGTGTTCATGCGGATCTGGTGGAAGGCTTCAACAAACACACCCACCCGATCTCTCTCAACGCCCGGCCACATGTAAGAGGCCACAACGTCTTTATCTACGTTGTTCAGGGCGGCATCCCAGTCGTTGCTTTCCACATCGACACCGATAGCAATGTCTTTGGTGTAGTTGATGGTCTGATCCAGCACCAGTCGCACGCCTTGAGTACTCGTCTCCGAGGCGGTCAACATTTTCATGGGAGCCGTTTGCTCACGCAGACTGAAGTTATCCATCACATGGTCAACGTCCGCCTGCCAGGCCATCAGGTTCCAGCCGCCATTGGCCACCGGCGCACCCAGCTCCAGTCGATACAGGTCGGTATCGGTTTTCGGCGCGTCCATACCCCGGCCCGGGAAGCTGACATCCCGCTCTTCCTGGCGGCTGACCATGCCTTTGATGTAGAGACCGTTGTCAGCTGTCCAGGCACCATCCACCCGGCCTTCGGTGTTTTCATAGGAGCTGCAGTGGTGGCCACCACCTGGCCGCCGGCAATCGGCCCCCAGCGCAGGGTGCGGTTGCTGGTGCGCACTTCCAGCACCGGCGCCAGCGCCGTGCTCAACCGGCTGGTGGGCGGATCCATACGGCTCGGGCAGGCGCCCTCCACCCGCATGCCGTCCAGCAATACCTCAACCCGCTCTTCGTTCTGGCCACGGATTACCGGGTCCAGGCCACGGCCACCCATACGGGACAGCGACACAGACGCATCAGACGACAACCGTTGTACCGGCTCGGTCTGGATAGCCGCCGCAGAAAGCCTGGCCGCTTCGGCGGACTGGCCTTCGGTTACCCGGATGACCACCGGGTTTTCAGCTTCGGACCGGGCATTGGCAAGGGGTGCGACGGCATAGCCGGCCATCACAAGGCTGATACAGCGAGCCAGGCGGGTTTGTTTCAACATCGGTTGGCGGTCCTTGGATCGTTTTAGTTGGTTGCATGACTAATGATCCGGAATTGTAAGACCCTTCCTTAAGCCTGGCTTGAGACACAATGCCGCACCTCTTTGGGGGTATCTCCGATAGGTGCAGAAGCACATTGTTTCGCCCTGCACTTGCAAAACTGCCGTCAGATGTGGTGAAATCTCGTCCCTTTTTTTGGGTGGTCGCAAATTCTTGCGGCTTTCAATACGCGAATTCCGAGGGCTTATCCCATGACAGCAAAACTCGACGAAAAGCTGGAACCGATTTACCAGGACGTTCTGCACCGCAATCCCGGTGAGAAAGAGTTCCACCAGGCAGTTCATGAAGTGCTGGAAACTCTGGGGCCCGTACTGGTCAAGTATCCCGAGTTCGCCGACAAGAAGATCATCCAGCGCATCTGCGAACCAGAGCGCCAGATCATCTTCCGTGTACCCTGGCAGGACGACAGTGGCGAGATCCACATCAACCGTGCCTTCCGCGTTGAGTTCAACAGCGCCCTGGGGCCCTACAAGGGCGGCATGCGTTTCCACCCGTCCGTCTACCTGGGCATCATCAAGTTCCTGGGCTTCGAGCAGATCTTCAAGAACGCCCTGACCGGCCTGCCCATCGGCGGCGGTAAAGGCGGCAGCGACTTCGATCCGAAGGGCAAGTCCGACGACGAAATCATGCGTTTCTGCCAGAGCCTGATGACCGAACTGTACCGTCACCTGGGCGAGTACACAGACGTTCCTGCCGGTGACATCGGCGTGGGCGGCCGCGAGATTGGCTACCTGTTCGGCCAGTACAAGCGCATCACCAACCGTTACGAATCCGGCGTGTTCACCGGCAAGGGCCTGGACTGGGGCGGCAGCCGTGCCCGTACCGAAGCCACCGGCTACGGCACTGTATTCTTCACCCACGAAATGCTGAAAGCCCGTGGTGACTCCCTGGAAGGCAAGACTGTCGTGGTTTCCGGCTCCGGTAACGTGGCCATCTACGCCATCGACAAGTGCCACGAGCTGGGCGCCAAGGTCATTGCCTGCTCCGACTCCCAGGGCATGATCGTGGACGAGAACGGCATCAACCTGCAGACCCTCAAGCGTATCAAGGAAGTTGAGCGTCGTCGCATCAGTGCCTACACCGAGTTCCACAAAGACGCCAAGTACGTGGAAGACGGCAACATCTGGAGCGTTCCGTGTGACGTGGCCCTGCCTTGCGCCACCCAGAACGAGCTCAACGGCAGCGATGCCAAGACCCTGGTCGAAAACGGCTGTATCGCCGTGGCTGAAGGCGCCAACATGCCGACCACCCCGGAAGGCATCATCATCTTCCAGGACGCCAAGATCGCCTACGGCCCGGGCAAGGCAGCCAACGCCGGTGGTGTTGCCACCTCTGCGCTGGAAATGCAGCAGAACGCCAGCCGTGACTCCTGGACCTTCGATTACACCCAGAAGCGCCTTGAGGAAATCATGATTGATATCCACAAGAACTGCTACGAGACCGCGGCCGAGTTCGGCGCCGAAGGTAACTACGTACTGGGTGCCAACATCAATGGCTTCCTGCGGGTTGCCAAGGCCATGAACGCCATGGGCGTGATCTGATCCTGCCATGAACGGCGAAGAACCTCGCCAGTCAGAAGACCGGGTATCTACCGGTCTGGCCGGACTGGACGAGGTTCTGGATTACCTCAGAATCGGCGATAACGTTGTCTGGCGGGTTTCCCACCTTGATGACTATCGCCGTTTCGTCCTTCCCTTCGTTGATGCCGCCGCCGATGCAGGCCGGCAGATTCTCTACCTCCGGTTTGGCGACCATCCGCCGATCATTGAAAACCACCCTGCCGTCCGCACGATCGAAATCGACGCCCTTGGCGGGTTTGAAAGCTTCACCAGCCGGGTCTGGCACCTGATCGAGCAACACGGTCGCGGCGCGTTCTATGTCTGTGACAGCCTGAGCGAGTTGCTCAATGCCTGGGCCACCGACGCCATGGTGGGTAATTTCTTCCGGGTGGTGTGCCCGTTCCTGTTCGAGCTGGATACCGTGGCCTGGTTTGCCCTGCACCCGGAGCGCCACTCCCGGATGACGCTGGACAGAATCCGCCAGACCACCCAGGTGATGCTGGACGTTCGCCGCCATGGTGACAATGTGCAGGTACAGCCAATCAAGGCCTGGCGCCGGCAATCACCCACCATGTTCCTGCCTCACCGGGAGCATAACGGCCAGTTCTGCCCGATTACCGACAGCAGCGATGCCACCCGGTTACAGGCCAGCCTGGAACAGGAAAGCCTGCACCGGCAGCCCCTTCTGGATTACTGGGACCGATTGTTCCAGGACGCCAGCCGGGCCCTGTCCGAAAACGATCCCGCCGCCATTGCCAACCTGCAGGAGCAGGTGCTGCAGGTTCTGGTCAGCCGGGACCCGCAGATACTGGAACTGGCCCGCCGTTATCTGTCACTGGAAGACCTGCTGGCCATCCGCGGCCGGCTGGTGGGCAGCGGCTATATCGGCGGCAAGGCCACGGGCATGCTGATTGCCCGGAACATCCTGCTGAAAGACGATCCGCAACAATGGCAGGAGATGCTGGAACCCCACGACTCCAGCTATCTGGGCACCGATGCCTACTATGCCTTCCTGGTGCATAACGGCCTGTGGCCGGCGATCATGCGCCAGCGCTCCGCCACCGGTTACCTGGCAGAAGCCCCAGCCCTGCAAAACGGTATTCTGGAAGGCCGCTTCCCCGATGAAATCCGGGCAGACCTGGAGCGCCTGATGGACCACTACGGCCAGTACCCGATCCTGGTGCGTTCATCCAGCCTGCAGGAAGACGGTTTCGGCAATGCCTTCGCGGGCAAGTACGACAGCGTATTCCTGGTCAACCAGGGCTCGCCCGAACAGCGACTGGCCGCGCTGGAAGATGCCATCCGGCAGGTGTATGCATCGTCCATGAGCACAGATGCGCTGGTGTACCGCAAACAGCGGGGCCTGGACCAGCGGGAAGAACCCATGGCACTGCTGATCCAGCGGGTAAACGGCCGGTTCCACAACCGCTATTACCTGCCGGATGCTGCCGGCGTGGGGGTGTCCCGCAACACCTTTGCCTGGGACAGCAACATGGACCCGAAAGCCGGCATGGTGCGGCTGGTGATGGGCCTGGGCACCCGGGCGGTGGACCGTATTGAAGGCGACCACGCCTGCGTGATGGCACTGGACCATCCCACCCGGCAGCCGTTCCGCAACCAGGACGAAAGCTTCCGGTTCTCCCAGCACCTGGTGGACCTGCTGGACCTGGAAACCGGGGGCCTCGAAACCCGGCCCCTGAGCCAGATGCTTCCATCTGCGCCAAACCTGCCCATGAACCACCTTGCCGAAATCGACCGGGACGCCACCGCCAGGGCCGGGCAGATCGGCCTTGATGGCCCGGTCTGGCGCCTGACCTTCCGGCCGCTGGTGCAGGGCAGCCGGTTTATCAGCCGGCTATCAAGCCTGCTGGCCACCCTGGAAGCCGGTTACCGGCACCCGGTGGATGTGGAGTTTACCCTTCACCTGAATGCCGAGGGAGAGCCGTCTTTCAACCTGGTGCAATGCCGCCCCCTGGCCACCATTGGCGAAACCGGCCCGGTGCAGATTCCGGACCCGCTGCCCGAGCCCCGGCTACTGTTCCGGACCCGTGGCCATTTCATGGGCGGCAACATCAACCTGGCCATCACAAGGGTGATCCGGGTAAACGCCGCCGTCTATGCCGGCCTGAATACCAGTGAGCGCTACGAGGTAGCACGGCTGGTTGGTGAAACCGTAAGGGCTTCAGCCGAACCCACGATGCTGGTCGGCCCCGGTCGCTGGGGCACCAGCAGCCCGGAACTGGGTGTTCCGGTGCGGTTTTCCGACATTGCCGGCGTGGCCGCGCTGGTGGAAGTGTCAGAAAACGCCGGCGACATGGTGCCGGACCTGTCCTACGGTTCGCATTTCTTCCAGGACCTGGTGGAAACCGGCATAGCCTATGCGGCCCTGTTCCCGGATACCGCCCACTGCCAGTACCACCCTGATCGCCTGCCACCCTGCCAGCTTTCAGGAATGGCCGGGCAAGCTGCAGAAGCCGTGGAAGTCCATCACATCACCCGGGGCCAGCTGCAACTGACCGGCGATGTGGTCAGCCAGCAACTGGTGTGTTATTTCACCGATTGACCCCTGACAAAAGGTCGCACGTTGTTCAGGTGCGCCGCAGCCGCTTGCTGCTAGAATGCCCCAATGGAATGGCTCACTCACTCTCAGACCGGTTTTCGCCAGGCTGCCCGCTACCTGCTGGGCATGCGGCTGGCCATCATCACCACGCAACTGGTGGCTATTGCCGTTGCCGAATCCGTCATCACCCTGGCGCACCGGGCCGAGGCCCTGCTGGTTTGCCTGCTGTACGGCGTGCTGGCCACCCTTGGCTGGCTCTGGTTCAACCGCAAACCGCCCGAATCCTCGGTTCCGGTCAGCCTGACGCTGGCCACGGACCTGATCCTGATCGGTCTCTGGCTGTTCTACACCGGCGGCTATACCAATCCGCTGGTGTCGGTATTGCTGCTGCCCATTGCCGTGGCCATTATCCTGGTACCAACCCGCCAGAGCATTGCGCTAACGCTCACCGGCATTGCCGTGTACACCGCCCTGGTCATCTGGCACACCCCGGTGGTGCACGATCACCACGGTGGCGACCTCGCCCAGCTACACCTTGTCGGCATGTGGGTGACCTTTGCCCTGACCGCCGGCATTCTGTTGCTGGTGGTGGGCACCCTGGCCCGTCGCCTGCGACACCAGCAAAGCCAGCTGTCCCGGTTCCGGGAAAACCGGTTGCGGGATGAGCAGGTGATTGCCCTTGGCCTGTCGGCGGCGGCGGTTGCACACCGGCTCGGCACACCACTGAACACCATGACTTTGCTACTGGATGAAATCCGTTCCCACAGCGGCCAGGGCAACCCGGAGCTGGAAGAAGACCTGGACATGATGAGCCAGCAAGTGATGCTGTGCAGCAGCCACCTGCAGCAGCTCACCAAAACCGCCGTAGAAGCCAAGACCGCCCAACTGGAAACCCTGCCAGTAGGTGAGTGGCTGGCCAGGTTGCGGGAATCCGCCACCCTGCTGTGGCCGTCCGGCCCTATCCAGTGGGCAAAGGATCATCCCGATGCCCGCATTGCGGTCGACGCCACCCTCGACCAGGCCATCCTGAACCTGTTGGCCAATGCCCTGACCGCCAGCCCCCAGTGGGTAGCAGTCAGCAGTCGGCAAACCGATAACGGCCGCATAGAGATTGTGGTCGAAGACCACGGTGAAGGGTTGGAGGCCGCCCTGGCCGGGGCACCCGGCGAAGATATAGTCGATTCCAGGAACGGTCTGGGAGTTGGCCTGTTTTTGTCTAATGCCACCATCCAGCGGCTGGGCGGCAACCTGAAAGCCCGAACCGGCAACACCGGAACCAACATGGTGATCGATTTGCCACAGGCCGTGACATCCACTGCAGGAGAGCCGGAATATGTCTGAACAGGAACAGTGGCTGATTGTTGATGACGACCAGGCCTTCCTGCAGGTGCTGAGCCGCTCTCTGGCCCGGCAGGGTATCGAGGCCATCAGCGCCAGCAACCACGACAGCGCCCTGGATGCGCTGGATGCCCACAACATCCGCCGCTGCGTGCTCGACCTGAACCTGGCCGGCGAGAGCGGACTGCAGTTGCTGCCGGAACTTCTCGACACCAACCCGGACCTGGACGTACTGGTGCTCACCGGCTACGGCAGCATTGCCACTGCCGTGGAGGCCATGCGCCGGGGTGCTGCCAACTACCTGTGCAAACCGGTGACCGTTCAACAGCTGATCAGTGGTTTTGAACCACTGGAAGCCCCGCCTGAATTGCGCCCGGAGCCACCCTCGGTGGAAGAAATGGAATGGGAACACATCCAGCGGGTGCTGAATGAGCACGAGGGCAACATCTCGGCGACGGCCCGGGCCCTGAACATGCATCGCCGCACCCTGCAACGGAAGCTGCAGAAACACTCCCGGTGGCGCCAATAACCCCAACGCAAGCTATTCAATCCACACGATTTTGACGGACATCAATTCCGTCAGACTAATGTGTAATGCCCGCAATTCGCGTATACGCTAGGATTGCGCGGCGCCTGACTTTTACAATAAATGGATAATCCGCTGACTGTCACTGCGGCCATCTCGGCCTCTACGGACGGTTAAACTGATTGCGATTGCTATACTTTCCGGCGCACTCACAGGGAGGAGAGCCAACCGCCAATTACCGGATTTACCCGAGATGCCCAAAGGTCCAGAACACGTCGCACCAACTGCTGATATTTCCCCGGCCCGGCTGGCACTGGTGGCCACCACCACCAGCAACATGGTGCTGATCCTGGATGGCGAGGCCCGCATCGAATGGGTAAACGGCGCGTTTGAGGCCCATACCGGTTACCCCCTGACCGATATCCGGGGCAAAAAGCCGTTTGACCTGTTACCCGGAACCGGCACCGACAAGGAAACCGTCGCCCGCATCCGGGCGCACTTCGCCAACGGCGAACCCTTCGAAGAAGACATCCTGCACTACACCGCCAGCGGCACCCCGTATTGGGTACACACCTGCAGCATGCCGATCGGCAAAGCAGAGGGCGTAGACCCGGGTTTTGTCATCATCCAGACCAATATTTCCGACCGCAAGCACGGTGAGCGGGGCCTGCGCATTGCCGCCAGCGTATTCGACCGCAGCCACGAGGCCATCCTGATCACCGACAAGCACAACCGCATCATGGATGTGAACCCGGCCTTCGCCCGCATCACCGGCTACCGCCGGGAAGAAGTGCTGGGCCTGAACCCGAACATTCTCAGCTCCGGCCGGCACTCCAAGGCCTACTACCAGTCCATGTGGCGCTCTATCGAGCAAAACGATTTCTGGCGTGGCGAGCTGTGGAACCGGCGCAAGAATGGCGAGGAATATGTGGAGTTGTTGTCGGTCAGCCGGGTTCACCTGGAGGAGCTGGGGCAATATTTCCACGTCGCGTCGTTTTCCGACATCACCGCACTGAAAAAACCATGCCCGGGACCTGGACCGGGCTGCTAACTACGATGAACTCACCGGCCTACCCAACCGGCAGTTGCTGGTGGAACGTCTTCGCACGGCCCGTCAGCACGCCGACCGCCAGAAACGTTCGCTCTCGGTGTGTTACCTGGACATTGACGGTTTCAAATCCATCAACGACGAATTCGGCCACGACGCCGGCGACAAGGCCCTGAAAACCGTGGCCGACCGCCTGGCCCACAGTCTGCGCCGGGGCGACACCATCGCGCGGATCGGCGGCGACGAGTTTGTCATCCTGGTTCAGAGCGACAACCCGGAAATCGTCTATCAGCGACTGCTGGCGGAAGTGGGTCAGCCGATTCCGGTGGCGGATACCTTTATTACGGTCACCGCCAGCCTGGGCGCCGCCATTTATCCGGACGACAACACCGACGCCGAAGGCCTGATCCGCCACGCCGACCAGGCCATGTACGCAGCCAAGGAAAAAGGCCGTAACCAGTTCCACATTTTCGACCCCGGTGAAGACGCCTTCCGGCGCCAGCGCCGCAATCAGCTGGTGGAAATCGGCAATGCGCTGGAGCACAACGAATTCGAACTGTATTTCCAGCCCCAGGTTCGGCTGGCAGACTGCCAGGTCGTGGGCTTTGAAGCCCTGATCCGCTGGAACCACCCGGCCAGGGGTCTGACCACGCCCGGGGAATTCCTGCCTGCGGTAGAGAACAGCCACCTGGAAGTACCGCTGGGCAGCTGGGTGCTGAAAGAAGCCATCCACCAGATGAACCTGTGGAACGAGGCCGGCGAGCAGCTTGCGGTGAGCATTAACATCGGCGCACCGCACCTGATGGACCGGAGCTTTGTGCACTACCTGGAAAGCTACCTGCAGAGCCACCCGGAGGTAAATCCGGAACAGATCACACTGGAAGTGCTGGAATCCACCGCCCTGGAAGATATTCAGCGCGCCGAGAACGTACTGGCAAAGTGCCAGACCCTGGGCCTCCAGGTTGCGCTGGATGATTTCGGAACCGGGTTCTCATCCCTGACTTACCTGCGCACCCTGCCGATCAACATGATCAAGATCGACCAGAGTTTCATCCGCGACATGCTGCAGGACGACAGCGACCGGGCGATTGTGGAAAGTGTGATTTTCATGGCCCAGCGCTTCGAGAAACCGACCCTGGCCGAAGGCGTGGAAACCATGGCCCAGGCCGAAGCGCTCATGGCCATGGGCTGCAACCTGGTGCAAGGCTATGCCGTGGCCCGGCCCATGCCGGCTTCCGAGGTGCTGCCCTGGCTGGCCATGTGGCGGGAGAATGCCTCCTGCAAGGCCCAGTCGGAGCCCCCCGCTAGCGATACCGGCGCTGGTCCAGGGTGCTCAACCGGTCGGGATGGAACACCATCAGGCCGGTCACAAAGGCTCCGTTGATAAAGCCTTCGGGAATCATGAACAGCGGCAGGTAGCGCAGGTATTCGTGCACCAGCATGTCGAAACTATAGGCTCCGCTGGTCCAGAGCAGCAAACACATCACCACCCCGGCCGCCGCCACTGACAGCCCGGCACCAAAGAACCCGCAAAAGAAGATATAAGCGAAGAAATTTCGGAAGTTACGCCGACGCTCCCACAGCATGATGCCGTGGCTCACCAGGGCCGGCACCATCACAGTGACCAGCCCGTTGGCGGCAAACATCATCAGCGGTTCGCGCCCGGTAATCACCGTAATCACCAGCGCCAGCAGGCCGGCGAGCACTGCCAGGGCCCAGCCCACCATCAGGGTAATCACAGTGATACCGAAAATATGAATGGCCAGCCCGGGCGATATCCCCGCCCTTAACTGCCAGACAAACCCCAACACCACCGCAGCGCCAAACAGCGTGTGCTGGGCCGCGTCATCGTTGCGGAAGGCCCGCCAGTCCACGGACCGGAGGGCGGCAATCAGAACCAGCACAAACAGCAGTGCCGTGAACAGCCACTGGCCAGTGGAGAGCAGGTTGTCAGTCATTCCCATCAGTGGTCACCGGTTACTAGCGCCAAGAAACACGGGGGCAGTGTTCAACATACCCCCGCGCCGGTCAATGGGATCACTGCGCTCAGATCATGCGATCGCCGGCCGGTTGGTGAGTGCCTGCCAGGCCTCATAGGTGCTCAGGTACACGCCACCGCCCAGGTGCTCAAGAAACTCCGTGCCCTTGAGCCGGTCCATCACCGGGCCTTTCACCTCAGACAGGTGCAGCCTTGCGCCGGCATCGTGCAGGCGCTCATTGATGGCTTCTAGGCTTTCCAGTGCCGAGGCATCAATCAGGTTAACCGCGGGGCACACCAGCACCAGGTCTGTCAGCTCCGGCTCCCGGCTGACCAGGTCCATCACTGTTTCCTCAAGGAAACGGGCATTGGCAAAGTACAGACTCTCGTCTACCCGCAGGAAGGTTACCTTCGGGCACAGTTCCACGTCATGGCGCAACACATTGCGGAAATGCTCGGTACCCGGCACCAGGCCCACCACGGCACTGTGGGGCCGGCTGGTTCGATACAGGAACAACCCGATGGACAGCGCCACCCCCGCAATAATGCCTGCCTCCACGCTGTGAACCAGGGTCAGCACAATGGTGGCCAGCATGGCGCCAAAGTCGGTACGGGAATACCGGAAGGTGCGAGCCAGGGCCGGCAGGTCAATCAGCGTAGCCACCGCCACGATAATCGTCGCTGCCAGCGTGGCCTGGGGCAGCCAGGCAATGGCAGGCGTCAGGAACAGGGTGGCCAGGGCAATGCCCACCGCCGTATAGGCTCCCGCCGCCGGCGTTTCCGCGCCGGCATCAAAGTTGACCACGGAGCGGGAGAAGCCACCGGTTACCGGCATACCTCCGGAGAAACCGGAACCCAGGTTGGCGGTGCCCAGGCCAATCAGCTCCTGGTCCGGATCAATACGCTGGCGCCGCTTGGCGGCCAGCGTCTGGCCCACAGACACCGATTCCACAAAGCCCACCACACTGATCAGCAAGGCACTGACGGCCAGCTGGGACCATACCGAGGGCTCCAGGCTTGGCATGGTAAAGGAGGGCAAACCCGATGGCACGGCACCCACCAGCCGGACACCCTGTTCATCCAGCCGCAGGGCCCAGGCCACCAGGGTTGTCACCACCACTGCCAGAATCGGTGCCGTCTTGGTGAAAATATCCGCGGCACGGGGCGCCAGGCCCAGCTTGCTCAGAAGCGGCTTCAGGTAGCGACGGGACCACACCAGGAACAGCAGGGCACCGCCACCCACCAGCAGAGTGGGCAGATTGGTATCAGCCAGGCCGCTTAACAGCGAACCGACGATATCAATCAGGTTGTGGCCGGAAGACTGGATACCGAACAGGTGCTTCAGCTGGCTGGCAGCAATGACGATGCCGGAGGCGGTGATAAACCCGGAAATCACCGGATGGCTGAGGAAGTTGGCCAGAAAACCAAGCCGCATCACCCCCATGACAGTCAGCATCAGGCCCGACATCACCGCCAGCAACACGGCACCGGCAACGTATTCGGGCGTGCCGGCCTCCGCCAGTGGCGCCAGGGCAGCCGCTGTCATCAATGAAGCCACAGCCACCGGCCCCACCGACAGGGTTCGGCTGGTGCCGAACACCGCGTAGATCGCCAGCGGCAGGATACTGGCATACAGCCCGACATGGGCCGGCAGTCCCGCCAGCAACGCATAGGCCAGCGACTGCGGGATCAGCATCACCGTGACAATCACAGCCGCGATCAGGTCACTGGTGACCTGGTTGCGGCTGTAGTGTGGTGCCCACTGCAGAATGGGCAGGTAGCGTTTGAAGTTCATACCCGGCTCAGAACCGGTTAACCGGAACTTTCAGGTACACCTGACCGTTATCCTCTGCCGGTGGCATATGACCGGCCCGCATATTCACCTGAACCGAGGGCAGGATCAGCCGGGGCATGTCCAGGGTGGCATCCCGCTCGGTGCGCATTTTCACAAACTCCTCTTCGGAGATACCTTCATGCACATGCACATTGGCCTCACGCTGCTCCGCCACCGTGGTCATATGCTGGTACTCATCCCGGCCCGGCGCCTTGTAGTCGTGGCACAGGAAGATACGGGTCTCCGGCGGCAGGGTGAGCACCTTCTGGATCGATTGATACAGGGTGCGCGCATCGCCACCCGGGAAATCGCAGCGGGCGGTGCCGTAGTCGGGCATGAACAGGGTATCGCCCACAAACGCAGCGTCGTCGATCACGTAGGTCAGGCACGCGGGGGTGTGGCCCGGGGTATGCAACACCCGGCCCTGCAGGTTGCCGATGGTAAAGGTGTCGCCTTCCTGGAACAGCTTATCGAACTGGCTGCCATCGCGGGCAAACTCGGTGCCTGCATTGAAAGCTTTACCAAAAATTTCCTGAACATCGACGATTTTTGCGCCAATTCCCGTCTTTCCGCCAAGATGTTCGTGCAGATAGGGTGCTGCAGACAGGTGATCTGCGTGCACATGGGTCTCCAGAATCCACTCAACCGCCAGGTTGTTGTCTCGAACGTACTGGATGATCTCGTCTGCAGAGCGCACGTCGGTGCGGCCGGCGGCGTAGTCGAAATCCAGCACCGAATCCAGGATGGCACAGGCCTGACTGTCCGGATCACGCACCACGTAACTGAACGTATTGGTGGGTTCGTCGAAGAAATGCTGAACGATAGGCTGAGTCATGGTATTCACCTTGGATGTCGCCGATATCTATGATTTGATCTAAGGATATACTGAAACGATATATAAGGTGAAATTCTGTTTTCTTATATAGGCGATAAGCTCGATGCATCACACCGGGCACCGGAACACGTTCCGGCACCCGGCAGGGTGTTTGCTCAGCGTTGCCCGAGAAGCTGTGTGGCCTCGCGGCGGCGACCGTCATCTGCCAGCTCACGGCCCGGCCTGCCTGGCGCCGACAGTACTTTTTCCAGGTACACCCGCGCCCGCTCCGGCTCATCCTGATCCAGCAGAAAATCCCCGAAAAAATAATTGGCATCAATGCCATCAGGGTTGATCGCCAGGGCTTTTTGCAGGTAACTCCGGGCCTTGCTGTCATCCCCGAACCCCAGCGGCCAGCCCGGCACCTGGTAGTATAGACTACCCAGAGACGTGTAGGCCGAGCCATCCAGTGCCTCTGGATCAATCTCCAGTGCCGCTTCCAGTGACGCCCTGGCCTCTTTTACCAACCCCAGGGCCCCCAGACCGCCTTTGGCGCCAGCGTAGGTGCTGAGCACAATACCCTGCCAGATCAGCGGTTCCGCCCGGCCCGGGTAATCGGCGACAAAGGTCTCAGCGTCCCTGGCCAGTGCTTCAAACGCCTTTTCCCTGTCGTCCTCGGGCAACTGATACTGGATCTCGGCCCAGCGTTGCTGAATGTGCACCAGCTCAGCCTGTATGTCCTGAGCCCACAGAGGCATGGCCAGGACACTGGCCAACATCATTGCTATCCACTTCATGACATTGCTCCTGAATCCAGAAAGCGCCGGATGACCGGCAGTTGTTTCAACATGGCTTTATCCACAATCTTCGGCAGAATGCCGTTGATCACCACAAACAGTTTTTCCGGCCAGCCCAGGAAGCGCCGGCGCTCATCCTTTTCCATGGCCTGAAGAATCTGGGCCGCCACGGTTTCCGGAGCGTCCATGGCATTGCCCAGCGCCCGGTTCAACTCGTTCACCGGCTCCGGATTCATGGCTGTGGCGGTCGCCCTGGGGGCCACGTACACCACCTGCACCGAGGTATCCGCCAGCTCCCGGCGAAGGGCTTCGGTAAAGCCTCGCAGGCCGAATTTGCTGGCACAGTAGGCGGTGTAGCCCGGGAATCCGATACTGCCGAAGGTGGAACCCACAAACACCAGGCCGCCCATCCCCGCTTTACGGAACCGCGGGACAAAATGCCGGGCCACCAGCATGGCGGAACGCAGGTTGACCATGAGCTGGGCATCCAGGTCACTGACCGCCATGCCCTCCAGCGCCGCAAAGCAGTTCTGGCCGGCGCAGTGGATCACGCCATCAATATCCGGATACACCTCGGTCAGCTGTTGCAGTTGCCGGTCCAGTTCCAGGCTGGCCAGTTCCAGGTGCACCGGGGAAACGCCTGCGCGCTTTTCCAGCCGCTCGGGGTGGCGGGTCGCCACAATCACCCGGGCACCACTTTCCACCAGGGGGCTGATCAGGGCCTGGCCAATGCCGCCAGTGCCGCCCAGCAGCAGAAAGGTTCGGTCATGCAGCCTCATGGCGCTGCTCCTTGTTGCGTGCCGGCAGCGGAATGCTGTGCAGCATGTCGCCGTACAGGCGGTACACCATGCGGGCCGACTCGATGATGGCCTGCTGGTCGTCCGGATCTGTAATGCTGTCCATCAGGTTACAGAAAAACTCGAAGTGCTCCTGGTCCAGCGCGCCGTGGGAATACAGATAGCTGAAGGCCTGGTCAGGCAGGCCCAGCTGTTTCTGGATGGCTTCGCCCAGCGGCGTGGCCAGTTCGATGGAGGTGCCTTCCAGTACCTGAACCATGCCGAAAAAGGCGGCCGGGTTGCCGCGCTGGATGCGGTCGTACAGGTAAGCCACCATCAGCTCGATGGAGGTATCCGGCTGGCCATGGCGGATGGCTTCCTTGTCTTCACCACAGGCTTCCAGGTCGTTCAGGATCCACTCGTGGTGGCCGTATTCTTCCTCGATGTATTCCACCAGCGCCTTGCGCACAAACTCCAGCCGCTCAGGGAGCCGCCCGCCGCAAGCCATCATCAGCGGTACCGTGTGTTTCACGTGGTGGTAGGCCTGGGTCAGAAACCAGGTGTAGCCTTCAAGGTCAAAGCGACCCTCCTGGATGGCCTGAATCACCGGGGCTCCGGTGACATGGGCCCGGGCCTGTTCGGTTTCGGATTGCAGTCGGTCAAAAAATGCCATGTTGGAGACTCCTGGCGTTGTCTGTTGGGGAGACGTGCCCGCAGGCACAGAAAGATTCATAAAAAGGGGAAAGGCTTCAGCCATGAGCATGGGCAGGTCAGCCTGAATCTGATGCCGCACCGGGCGGCCGTTGGCGGTGATATGGCCTTCGGCCTGGGTCAGGGGTTGCCGGCGGATGTACACGGCCTGCAAGCGGGCGTAGTCGGGCAAGCCGGCATTGAGTGCCGTCAGGGCTGCCCGCAGCTTGTCAGGGCCACGACCATCCCGAACCACCAGCAAGGCGCTGGGTTGTGGTTCGCCATCACCAAACACCACGGCCTGGGCGGCGCCCACGGCCTGTACCAGCTCGCTCTCCAGCCATTCCGGGCTGATGTTGCGGCCAAAACTGGTAATGATCAGGTTCTTGGCGCGGCCGTTAACAGCCAGGAAGCCCTCCGGGCTGATCGCCCCAAGGTCTCCGGTGTCCAGCCAGCCATCATCTTCGGGCTCGTCGCCCAGATAACCCAGATGGGTGTTGCCCCGCACCAGAATCCGCCGATTGTCGTCCACCTGAACCTGTACATGCGAAAGCGGCCGGCCCACAGTGCCCTCCCGCTCCACGCCCGGTACATTCAGGGCCACCACCGAGCCACACTCAGACAAGCCATAACCTTCATACAGGGGCAAATTCATCGCCCGGCCACGGGCCAGCAAATCCGGTGAAACCCGGCCACCACCAACGGCCAGGAAACGAAACGAATCCGTGGCCAGCGAACCCTGCTCGGCGGCATTGACCAGCGCCATGGCCAGCTCCGGCACCAGAATCACCGAATGGGGCTGGTGCTGATTCAGGCCGGCCACCAGCTGACCCAGTTCCAGGCCGCTGCTGCCAGTCATGCCCAGGGTTTGCAGCGGGGCAACCGTCACCGTGGCACCCATCAGCAGGGGCAGGTATACCCCGGCAATGTTCTCCAGCAGGGTCGCCAGCGGCAGGATGCACAGGTGTTGCTGTAACGTCACACCTTCAAGCCGCTGTTGCAGTGCACAAGCGGTCGCAGCCATCTGCTGCGCCGACAGGCACACGCCCTTGGGGGTACCGGTGCTGCCGGAGGTGAAGGTAATCTTGGCGGTGTGTTCCGGCATCCAGGCCGCCCCCGGAGACACCGGCAGGTGCCGCAGCCAGACACCCTGGCCAATCGCCTCCGCCTGTTCGGCCTCGGCACTGAACAGCAGGGCATCCAGCCCTGCCCGCTGAATCAGGTGCTCGGTCTGGCTTTTGGAGAAAAACACCGGCACCGGCACACACACCACCTCTGCCATCAGGCAGGCAAGGTCCGCCACCACCCAGGCCGGGGTGTTGACGCCACACAGCCCGATGCGTTTAACACCCAGGTTTCGCAACTGTTCGGCCACCAACTGCGCCGCCCGCCATAGCTGCTGATAACTGAAACTGGCGTCTGGCCCCTGCAGTGCAATGCGCTCCGGATGTTGCCGGACCCGCTGAGACAGGAGATCAGGCAAGGCGGCCATAGGCACCTCCCAGGTCCGCCTGCGGTTTATACTCGGCCGCAACAACCGGCTGCACCAGCTTCAGCAAGCCGGCGGTGCGCAAGGCCGCCATACCATCAGCGACCTTGATGGTCATCACCACCGGATGATGGTCGTAATAGCGACCCCAACCAGCGCCGCCATCCGGCAATTTTGAAGGGTCGGCATCCGCCAGCACCTGCGTGGCGATGCCGAGCCGATGGAAACTGTTGCGCAACTGGTCGGTACCGGTACACACCACCCAGTCATAGCCGGCAGCATCCAACCACACTGAGAGCGAGGCGAACAGATAGCGGCTGACCCCGGCTTCCACCCCGGCCAGGTGGGCAATTTCGGCAATCCGGCTGCGTTCGGTGCCCGGCTCTGGCATCAGCGACTGCACCGGTACCGACAGGTAATCCTCCAGAAACAGCTTGTCGACGCCGGCATTTCGCACACCTACTGCGGCCAACAGACTGCCCTGGGCTGTGGTTAACGCGAGAAGGGACGGAATACGCAGGTTTGGTTCCGCACCATAGGCCTGCTGAAAGCGGCGCCGAATGAAGGCGGTAACACTCTCGGCCATTGTTGTACCGGGAAGGATTTCGCTAAACCACCGGCCGGCACAGCGAAGCGATGGCACAACATCTGGAGCATCCGGCGGACAATAGGCAGAAATAGTCAACGGATCAGTCATCAGGTTTCTCCAACAGCCAGGGCCAGGCCGGCCCTCTGGTTACGGCTGCCAGATTAGGAGGGGAGTCTTAACCCATCCTTAAGGCGCTGTCGGAGATTTCTTAAGCCCGCGTTAAGCTTTCTGTGGCACACTCGCCAAGATCACATATAGCAGGAACCGCCAATGCGCATACTGTTGGTAGAAGACGACCATCCACTTGCCCGCACAATGCTGGACATGCTCCGGCGGGACCAGCATACGGTCGACTGGCTCGACGATGGCCAGCAGGCTTTGACGGCGCTGAAGCAAGACCACTTTGACCTGGTGATTCTTGACCTGACCTTACCCCGGCTCGATGGCCTTGATGTTCTCCGGGGCGCAAGGCAGGCTGGAAACCACACCCCTGTAATCATTCTGACAGCCCGCACTGAACTGGATGAAAAGCTCCTTGGCCTTGATGCCGGGGCAGACGACTACCTCACCAAACCTTTCGCCATGGCCGAACTGAAAGCCCGGATGCGTGCAATAACCCGGCGCGGGGTTCCCACCAACGGCGATGCCGAGCTTCAGGTAGGGCAACTAAAGCTGAATACCGATACCGGTCAGCTTGTGGCAGGTGGCGAGACCTCCATACTGCCTCGCAGCGAATTCCAGATTCTTCACTACCTGATGCGACATCCTGGCCAGGTTGCCACCCGCCGGCGCCTGGAAGAGCAACTCTACGGCTGGGATTCCGGTGCCGAAAGCAACGCACTGGAGGTACACATTCATCACCTGCGCCGCCGGGTTGGCAAACCCGTCATCCGAACCATTCGGGGCGTCGGCTATGTTCTGGACCCTGAAGCCGCTACCGGAACTTCGGTATGTCCCTGACGCGTACTTTGACCCTTCTGGTTACCTCGACGGTGCTGCTGATCGCACTGCTCGCCTCCGTTTGGAGCTATATCGAGAGTAATCATGAACTGGAGGAGCTGTTCGATGCCGAGCTTGCCCAAAGCACACGAATCGTACAGGGACTGGTTCGTCACCTGGTGGATACCCAGGCCCTTGAGCAGTTACCGGCAACCCTGAGCGAGACCCTGACCCTGCCGCTTGATCCCGCAGCGGAGATTGACCTTGAGGCCGACGAAGGCGAGATCCTGCCCGGCGGGGTTGGCCACAAATATGAGAAGAAACTGGCCTTCGAAGTATGGACCCCTGAAAGGGAGCCTCTGCTGGACACCCTGAACTCGGATGACAACCTGGGGCTCGCACCTGGCTATTCCTGGGCCGAATCCCGCGGCCATCGCTGGCGCACCTTTACCCTGCAGGATCCGGAAACCGGGTTCTGGATACGAACCGCCCAACGGGAAGACATCCGCGGCGAGCTCAGCCAGGAACTGGCACTTGGGAACGTACTGCCATTGATCCTGGCGTTGCCGCTGTTAGTCGTTGCGGTGATCGTCGCCGTTCAGGTCGGATTCCGCCCCCTGGCCCGGCTGGAGAAACCCATCCGACATATGGCGCCGGAGCGGATTCACCCGCTCGACGACCGGCAGGCGCCCAAGGAAGTCGCCGGCCTGGTACAGGCGGTAAACGCGCTACTCAGACGCCTGGACCTGGCCCTTGAACGGGAACGGCGGTTTTCCGCCGATGCGGCTCACGAATTGCGCACCCCCCTTGCAGCCCTGCGCCTTAACCTGGAACGGGCCTGTACGGAACATCCGGAATTGTCTCAGGATCTGATCCAATCCGTTGATCGCATGGTGCACCTGGTCGAGCAGATGCTACTGCTCAACCGGGTGGACTCCGGCATTGACTTCGCGCCGACCCAGACCAACCTTTCGGCCATCCTTGAACAGAGTGTTGCCGACGTTGCCCCCCTGGCCCTGAAGAAACAGATTGAACCCGTTCTTGAAGATAATACCCATCAGGCAATGGTTCAGTGCCATAGTGCACTGATCAATACCCTGATGCGCTCCCTGCTCGCCAACGCCATACAGTACAGCCCCCGGAACACCGTCATCACCACTCACCTGATCGCTGAGGGCGATGGCTACAGCATTTCGGTCTGTGATCAGGGGCCGGGCATTGACGCTGGAGAACGGGAGCGCGCCCTCAGTCGCTTTGTCCGGCTGGATCAACGCCAGGGTGGTGGTGCCGGACTGGGGCTTGCCATCGCACGCCGGATTGCCGAGCTGCACGGCGGCCACCTGATCCTGTCGGATCGGCCGGATGGTTGTTCGGGCCTGTGCGTCCGGGTCTGGCTGCCTATCAAATACCGATGCGAGCACAGCCGGCATTAAGGTTCGATTAAGGTTGGAAGCTGATAATTGATCCCCGTACCAGAGGGCCTGACCCCTGGATCATTTTTGGGGGAGCTTACAGATGCCACATCAACCAACCCTGTCGCTGGTGATACCGGCGAAAGATGAGCAGGATAACATCGCTGCGCTGTTGACCGAGACCTTCACCGTCATGCGCGATTATCCCGGATTTGAAGTGGTACTCGTTGATGACGGCAGCAGCGACCGGACGCTGGACACAGCCAGGCGCACAGCCACAGCTCTCGGCGGCAACCTGACAACAATCCGGCATGACCAGAGCATAGGACAGAGTGGGGCCCTGGCCACGGGCATACGTCAGGCCAGAGGCCAATTGATCGCTACCATGGATGGTGACGGCCAGAACGATCCTGCCGATATCCCGGCATTGCTGCAGAAAGCCAGCACTCTGAATCAACAAGATTTCTGTATTGCCGGTTACCGTTGCAACCGTAAGGACACGTCATGGAAGCGCTTTCAGTCACGGCTTGCTAACCGCGTTCGTAATGCGTTTCTCCATGACGGCGTACCAGACACCGGCTGCGGCCTGAAACTGATCCCTCGTGCCACGTTCCTTAAACTGCCCTGGTTCGACCACGCCCACCGCTTCATCCCCGCACTGGTGAAGGGGATGGGAGGGGTAATTGCCATTGTTGAAGTGAACCATCGGCCACGCACCGCCGGGGTATCGAAATACAACGCCTGGAACCGCGCCTGGGCCGGGATCATCGATATGATCGGGGTCATGTGGCTGCTTCGTCGCACACGGGTGCCCCGGATTGCCGGCGTGGCAGAGAGCGGTAACGAACAACCGATCACGGATCAGGCTTGATATGACCAGAGCTTTCCGCTGGCTGGCCCTTATCAGTCTGGTTCTTACCGGCTATTTCGCCATCGAAGGGCACTGGCTCGATCTCATCACCGACCAGGTGAGTATCGCGGGCTTCCTGCAACGTCATGGGTGGCCCGGATTCGCCGCAATCATCCTGCTGAGCGCCCTATTCACCGGATTTGGCGGCCCCCGGCAAGCACTCGCCTTTGTCCTTGGATTCGCCACCGGCAGCGTTGAGGGTACCGTCATATCGACCCTTGCCACCGCACTCGGTGCGACTGGCTGTTTTTAGGTTCATCGCGCTTTACCGGGAAATGCTGCTTTTATCTTCAGAAAGAAGTAGTCGTTATCCCGGTAGCCGTAGGCCACCCGCTTGATCACCTTGATCTTGTTGTTCATTCCCTCCAACACACTGGT
>Ga0315334_10000042_pt1 | contig 103985 bp, 82 predicted proteins | sample M150034915metaG_FD_205555 | JGI IMG/M metagenome (GOLD analysis project Ga0315334, IMG submission 205555) | Ammonia-oxidizing marine archaeal communities from Monterey Bay, California, United States - M1 500m 34915 | ecosystem: Environmental > Aquatic > Marine > Intertidal zone | place: USA... | reverse complement strand
GGGCATTTAGATTTGTTAGTGAAACACAAAGATATAATCGATCTATTGATGAGAATCAAGTTGGCGAAGGAGAAATAAAACAAAAGATTAAACCAATAGTGGGTTGTGTATTTTATGTTTGCGAAGACCATCTAAATAAAAATTATAGGGATAATGGTTATCATGTTGTTTTTTTGGCAAAAAACAAGAATGGATATAACAATCTAGCAAAGCTATCATCTATTGCCTATACAAAAGGATTCTATTATGTTCCTAGAATAGATAAAATACTCGTTGAGAAGTACAAGGATGATCTGATTGTTCTAACAGGCAATTTAATGGGTGAAGTTTCCAATAAGATATTAAATATTGGTCAGAAAAACGCTGAAGAAGCTTTGCTTTGGTGGAAGGAAATTTTCAAGGATGATCTCTATATTGAAATAATGAGACATAACCAGGAAGATGAAGACCTAGTTAATAAAATACTTATAGATTTTTCAAGAAAACATGACATTAAAATTGTTGCAACTAACAATAATTATTACAAAGAAAAATCTGAAGCAAATGCTCATGATATTCTACTTTGTATTAAAGAGGGAGAGAAACTCTCTACACCTATTGGTAAAGGGAGAGGGTTTAGATATGGTTTGCCTAATCAACAATATTATTATAAATCTTCTGATGAAATGAAGGAACTATTTTATGATTTACCAGAAGCAATAAATAATGTTTTTGAAGTTGTCAATAAAATTGAAGAATACACACTTTCAAATCAAGTTTTATTACCAAAATTTGATATTCCACCGGATTTTATTGATGATAAAGATGAAAAAGATAACGGAAAAAGAGGAGAGAATGACTATTTAAGGCATTTAACCTATATAGGTGCTAAAAAAAGATATGGAAAAATATCTCCTGAGCTAGAAGATAGAATAAAGTTTGAGTTAGAAACTATAAAAAATACAGGATATCCTGGATATTTCCTTATCGTTGAGGATTTTATTAGACAAGCAAGAAAGATGAATGTGTCGGTAGGACCAGGAAGAGGTTCTGCTGCAGGATCAGTTGTTGCATATTCTCTTTGGATAACCAATATTGATCCAATTAAATATGATTTACTATTTGAAAGATTTTTAAATCCAGACAGGATTAGTATGCCAGATATTGATATTGATTTTGATGATGAAGGAAGGGGGAAGGTTATTGAATATGTAATCAAAAAATATGGAGAAAGCCAGGTAGCTCAAATAATTACCTATGGAACAATGGCAGCAAAATCTTCAATTAGAGATACTGCTCGTGTATTAAACCTGCCTTTAAATGATGCAGACAGGATAGCAAAACTAGTCCCAAATATGGCAAAACTAAGTGTTATTTTTGAAACGAATCAAAAAGATTTAAGAAATAAATTTAGACCCGATGATTTAACTAGAATTAATCAGCTATTAATGATTGCTAATTCTGAAAATCTTGAATCAGAAACCATAAAACAAGCAAGAGTATTAGAGGGATCTCTTAGAAATACTGGTATTCACGCCTGTGGAGTTATTATTACTCCTGATGATATAACAAATTTTGTCCCAATAGCAACTGCAAAGGATTCAGAACTTAATGTAACACAATTTGATAATGCTGTTGTTGAACAAGCAGGATTACTTAAAATGGACTTTTTAGGCCTTAAGACATTGACTCTTATTAAGAATACTGTAAAAATTGTAAAAGCTAAATATGGGGTGCTTTTAGATCCAGATAATTTTCCATTGGATGATAAAAAAACTTTTGAATTATTTCAGAATGGTGAAACTGTAGGAATATTCCAATATGAATCACCTGGAATGCAAAAACATTTAAAAGATTTAAAACCGACTGTTTTTGATGATTTAATCGCTATGAATGCACTTTACAGGCCAGGGCCAATGGAATATATACCAAGTTTTATTAGAAGAAAACATGGAGATGAAAAAATAGTATATGATTTGCCTGAAATGGAAGAGTATTTAAAAGACACCTACGGGATTACAGTTTATCAGGAGCAAGTGATGCTATTGTCCCAAAAACTTGGTGATTTTACTAAGGGAGAAGCAGATATTTTAAGAAAAGCAATGGGTAAGAAACAAAAGGATGTTCTTGATAAAATGAAGCCTAAGTTTTTAAATAACGCTAAGAATAAAGGATTAAATATCAATAAAATAGAAAAGATTTGGAAAGATTGGGAAGCTTTCGCAAGTTATGCTTTTAATAAATCACACTCTACTTGTTATGCATGGATTGCTTATCAAACAGCCTATTTGAAAGCAAATTATCCAGCTGAGTATATGGCTTCAGTATTATCTAATAACATGAATGATATAAAGTCTATCACATTCTTTATGGGCGAATGTAAGAGAATGAAATTAGATGTATTAGGTCCTGATATAAATGAATCCTATTATAAATTTGCTGTTAACAAGGATAACGCTATTAGATTTGGTATGGGGGCAATTAAAGGCGTTGGTGCATCTGCAGTAAATGCAATAGTATCTGAAAGGAAGAAAAATGAGAACTATACATCAATTTTTGATCTTTCCAAAAGGGTTGATTTAAGAGCTGCTAACAAAAAAGCCTTTGATAGTCTTGCTGTTGCAGGAGCTTTTGATTGTTTTAATTCAATTCACAGAGCACAATATTTTAATGATATTGGCGATGGAATCACCTTTATTGAAAAAATAATTAAACATGGTGGTAAATTTCAAGCTAACAAGAATTCAGCACAGGTTAGTTTATTTCAAAATTCATCTGACGTCCAAGTATCTGAATTGCAGGTTCCAGATACTAAACAATGGGATACAATAGAAAAACTTTCAAGAGAAAGAGAAGTAATTGGTATTTATATTTCTGGTCATCCTTTAGATGATTTTAAGGTTGAAATGGAATCATTCTGTAATGCAAATGTTTCAATGTTTAAATCCCCTAAGGATTTTGTAGGGAAGGAACTTGCAATTGCAGGTGTAATAACTGATTTAGAACATAGGGTTAGTCGTCAAGGAAAAGGCTGGGCTTCATTTACTTTGGAAGATTATGTTGACTCTTTTGAATTCAGGATTTTTGGCGAGGATTACTTAAAATTTAAACATTTCTTAATCTTAAATAATTTCATTCATATTAAAACAATAATGGTTGAAGGTTGGAAAAACAAAGAAACAGGAATAGTTGGAGAACCTAGAATTCAATATAAAAACTTTAAACTTCTCCAAGATGTTGTTAAGTCATTTGCACGAAAATTATCAATTCAATTAAATCTTGATGATATAGAAGAAACTAAAATAGATAAAATAAAGAAGCTCTTAGTTAAACACAAAGGAGATCATAACTTGAGTTTTTCGGTATATGATGAAAAAGAAAAGATAAAAATTGATATGCAAACTACTAAACATAAGATTAATATATCTCCTGAATTATTAGAATTACTAGATCAGGAAAAAATATATTATAAATTAAATTAATCTAGATTGTAAATTCATCGATATTAGTTATTTTAGCAAAAAAAAATTATTCAAATGGCATTAGAAATCACAGATGCAAATTTTGAGGAATTAGTTCTCAAAAGCGATAAACCAGTATTAGTAGATTTTTGGGCGGCTTGGTGTGGTCCATGTAGAATGGTAGGTCCAGTTATAGAAGAAATCAGTAATGAATATTCTGACAAAGCAGTTGTTGGAAAGGTAGATATAGATTCTAATCAAGAATATGCAGCTAAATACGGGGTAAGAAATATTCCAACAGTTTTAGTTTTTAACAAAGGTGAAATAGTTACAAGACAGGTAGGTGTAGCTCCTAAAAACACCTATACAGAAGCTATAGATAGCTTATTGTAATAAATCAATCCTAAAGTATTGATAATCAAGTAATTTGATTAGTTAATGCTAATTTTCGTATATTGAGACACATTTTTTTAAGATGAAAAAGCTATTATTAAATCTTCTTGTTTTTTTGTTTACAATAATCTGTTTTTCTCAGAGTATTGATTTAGTAAGATTTGATGATACTAAAACATATAACCCAGGCTCTGGTGTTTCAATGCACATTAATCCTACAGGGGTATTTGTTCTTGATGATCCCTCAAACTTGTCAGCTGCAGCAAATAATGCTTTTCATCTAGAGTTATCTGATCCGGGAGGAGATTTTACTAACCCAGTTAGTTTAGGTACAGTATATGATTTTTATACGCCACTAATGAATGGTATAATTCCTACAGGTACAGCCTCTGGTAATTATAAGCTGCGAGTTAGATCAACTCAGCCAGTTACCAATGTAGAAACAGCCTCATTTACTATTGATAATTCCGTAACATCAGCATTGCCAACAATTCAAACCACAATGCAGAGTAATACCAATTATTTTGAATGTTTAAATGATGGCGCTAACACGACTAACCCTTATTTTGGATCTCTTAAACAGTCTTATGATGCCTTGACTGCCGATATGCCTTCTAGTTACAAGTTTCTTCAAGTAACTGCTTCGGATTCATCATCCTCGTTAAATGTTAACTTAATTGATATTGACGCGGGAACTACTACAGCAGTTACGGCAACAAGTGCTGGGGTGTATTCTATTCCAGACACACTATCTGTTGGAGCTTATAATTTTGAAATTGAGGAAGTAGATTCATCTGGAAATTCAAGTTTCTTTAGCACTACTTTTATATTTCATGCAAGTGCTACAATTTTTGGTAATGCATCTTCTGAAATAGTTTGTGTAGGTGAAAATGTAGTATTTAGTATAGATATTACCAATTTGGGTATTGGCAGTAACTATATGGCTTCTTATTATACATTCGATTTTGGAGATGGAACTGCACAGATAATTAAAACTCAAGCCCAGCTTTTACAAGATTACACAGCTCCAGTAAATCCAATTATACATATTTTTACTCAACCCTCATGTAGTTCTCTAGATGACGACTTTGAACTAGAAATGAAATTATATAACAAAGGACTATCTGTTGGTGGTACCAATCCATCATGTGATGAGTATATTGCTAATGGATCTGGAGCAACAAAAAACGTTACTACAAGTCAATCACCTGAAGCTTCATTTGATTTAGATCCAGAACAATGTATTACTGAAAATATTAGAGCAATAAACACCTCTCAGGCAGGTTCTTACCCAACTCCTTCAGGAGAATGTACTGAAGAACCAGATTATTATTGGTACTACAAACCACCAACTTCTAGTACTTTTATTCCAGTATTTGCAGGATCACCATGGCTTGTTGGAAATGATCTTATTATTCCTGCAGCTGATATTACAGTTCCAGGTTGTTGGGAGATTAAACTAACAGCTGTAAATCAGGATTACTGTCAACAGGAGTCAGACCATACAGACACGATTAATATTGAAGATGTACCTGATGCAGATTTTAATATAATAAAGGATGGGCAAGAAGTCAGTCAGATATGCGTCAATGATACAGTTACGTTAACAGATAATTCAAATATTGTTAGTGCTGCTTGTGATCCTTTCTTGCCAAATGAAATTGAAACTTACCAGTGGACAATATCTCCAAATTCTGGATATACCCTGCAAAATAGCACAACTTTAAACTCTCAAAATCCAGAAGTAATATTTACTACAGAAGGAACATATACAATTACTTTAGTAGTAACAACAGAGTGCGGAACTGATAGTCATTCAGAAACTCTTGAGGTAATTGGTAATCCTACTGTAGCATTTCCTGTTGAGTCACAGACTTATTGTTCAACAACAACCCTTTTAATTGATTTTGCAAATCTATTAACACCAACATATTCTACAGGATTAAATGCCCCAAGTTCTTACACTTGGACAGTTTCTGGAACAGGAATAACAACGGCTGACTATTCATTTGCTAACTCTACAACAGCTTCTGATGCACTGCCTACGATTCAATTAAATTCATTTGGCACATATAGTATAACTGTAACTCTTGGTTCAAATTGCGATACTCCTGCTTCTGATACAGTGACAATAAGCTTGGGTCAAACGCCAATAATAACAAATACAACTACATCTCAAGAAGTGTGCTCTGCAGATTCTTCAACTGAATTTACTGTAACCACTGGTGTGACAGGGACAACATTTTCATGGATAGCTACTGATAATAGCAATCTGTCAGGATATACTACCTCTGGAACAACAGCAGCTATTCCAGCTCAGACAATAACTAATAACACTAATTCTGATCAAGATTTAGTATATACTATAACTCCAATTGCAGATGGATGTGTTGGCACCCCATTTGAGTATACCATTACAGTAAATCCTGTACCACTTATTTCTGATAAGGAAACTACGATTTGTACTGGTGAAGCTTTTACCATTACTCCTGTTGATGATTCCCCTACAGAAATAGTTCCTTCTGGAACTACTTATGATTGGGGAATACCAGTTAGTAGTCCTGTAGGAGCAATTACTGGGGGAGGTGCAGCAGATGATCAAACATCTATAAGTCAGACATTAACAAATACAACTGGTGAACCCGCTACTTTGACCTATACTGTTACACCTGATGCTAATGGATGTAAAGGTGATGCATTTGATATTGTAGTTACCGTTAATCCAAATGGTCAAGTTAATGCAGTTGCTGATCAGACACTTTGTAATGGTGATTCAACATTGGCAGTTACTTTTGCAACGACAAATACAGGATCAGGAACAACAACTTATAATTGGACAAATGATAATACAGTTATAGGACTTGCTGCTAGCGGTACTGGTGATATATCAAGTTTTACAGCTACAAGTTCAGCAGTTGCTCCAATTGTTGGAAATATTACAGTAACTCCAGTTTATGAAAATAATGGGGTTAGTTGTACAGGTACAGCGGAAACTTTTTCAATTACAGTAAACCCATCACCATTAGTTAACTTCTCAGAGGCGGATCAAGTAATAGTAACTGGTGAAACAACTACTGCAGTTGATCTAACAAGTCCAACTACAGGGGTAACATTTGCCTGGACTGTTTCTGTTCCAACAGGAATTACTGGGGTAACTACTTTAACAGGAGCTGACAATATCCCAGCAGAAACACTTATAAATTCAACTACTCAGCCTTTAGATGTAGTATATACTGCTATTGCTACTGGTGATGTAGGTTTTGATTGTGAAGGACTACCTACTGATTATACAGTTACAGTTAATCCTCAAGCGCAAGTAAATCCAGTAGATAATCAAGTAGTTTGTAATGATGAGAATTTGACTATAGAATTTTCAACTATTGTTACTGGAGGAACTACAACTTTCTCTTGGACAAACGACAATACAGCAATCGGATTAGATGCTACGGGTACTGGAAATATTGATATAACCGCTATAAATACTACAGACCAACCTCTAACAGCAAACATAGTAGTAACTCCAAGTTTTGAAAATGATGGAGATACAAATACGGGTGATTCTACAACATTTACAATAACAGTTAATCCAACAGGTCAAGTTGATGTTGTTGGAAACCAGATAGTTTCTAATGGATTTGATACAACAGCTATTGCATTTTCAACAACAAATGTAAATGGAACTACATCCTATGCGTGGACAAATAGTATTACTTCTATTGGTTTAGCAGCCACTGGAACAGGAAATATTTCAGCATTTACCGGAATAAATACAGGGACAAGTCCAGTTATATCTTCTCTTACAGTTATACCTACTTTTGAGAATGGTAATGTAAGTTGTATTGGACCTGCAACTCCTTTTGAAATCACAATCAATCCAACAGCTCAAGTAAATCCAACAGATGATATGGTAGTATCTGATGGAGATACAGTTACCATTCCATTTACAACAGTTAATACTGGAGGAACTACAACATATACATGGACAAATACTGATCCAACAACAGGATTAACAACAACAGGATCAAGTGATATTGGATTTACTGCTGTAAATACTGGAACATCTCCAATTACTACTACAGTTGTAGTAACACCTGGTTTTACAAACGGAGGAAATAGCAATACAGGACCTACGGATACATTTACAATAACAGTAAACCCAACAGCTCAGATTGACCCTATAAACAATATTGTGGTTTGTAATCAAGATAGTATTGAAATAGTATTTACAACTCAAAATACTGGAGGAGTAACAACTTATGCATGGACAAACACCAATACTTCTATTGGATTGGCAGCTAATGGAACAGGAACTATTGCTAGTTTTACAGCTATAAATACATCTACAGTAACTCAGTCAGCGACAATTACAGTTACTCCAACATTTGAAAATGGAGGGAATAGCAATACAGGTTCTGCTGTTACTTTTACCATAACTGTAAATCCTACAGCACAAGTAGAATCAATTAATAGTCAAGTAGTATGTAATGAAGATTCTACTAATGCTATAAGTTTTACAACTACAAATACTGATGGGACGACTAGTTATAGTTGGACTAATGATAATACATCTACAGGACTTGCTGCAAGTGGGACCGGAGATATTACTCCATTTACTGCAACAAATACTTTTAACACTGCAATAGTCTCTACTATTACAGTTACTCCAACATATACCAATAATGGAGTGAGTTGTACAGGACCAACCGAAACATTTACAATTACAGTTAATCCTACAGCTCAAGTAGAAGCAAATGATAGCCAAGTGCTATGTAATGGGGAATCAACTGATGCTATAACTTTTACAACTACAAATACTGATGGGACGACTAGTTATAGTTGGACTAATGATAATACATCTACAGGACTTGCTGCAAGTGGGACCGGAGATATTACTCCATTTACTGCAACAAATACTTTTAACACTGCAATAGTCTCTACTATTACAGTTACTCCAACATATACCAATAATGGAGTGAGTTGTACAGGACCAACCGAAACATTTACAATTACAGTTAATCCTACAGCTCAAGTAGAAGCAAATGATAGCCAAGTGCTATGTAATGGGGAATCAACTGATGCTATAACTTTTACAACTACAAATACTGATGGGACGACTAGTTATAGTTGGACTAATGATAATACAACTATAGGATTGCCAACTGGAGGCGGTACTGGCGATATAGCTAGTTTTGTTGTAACTAATACAACATCTACCGCACAAACAGCAACATTAGTAATTACGCCAACATATACTAATAATGGAGTGAGTTGTACAGGACCAACTGAAACATTTACAATTACAGTAAATCCTACAGCACAGGTAAATGCTATGGCAGATCAAGATCTTTGTGAAGGAGATGTAACTACTCCAATTTCATTTACAACTACTAATACAGATGGAATAACTACTTATAACTGGACTAATGACAATACATTAATCGGTCTTTTAGATAATGGAATAGGAGATATTCCAAGTTTTTCAGCTACAAATAATACAGATACTGCTCAAATTGCAAATATTATTGTGACACCTACTTATACTAATAATGGTATAAGTTGTACAGGTCCAGATGAAACATTTATTTTAAGAATAAATCCCGGCGCTCAAGTCAACGCAGTAGATAGTCAAGTATTATGTAATGATGATATAACAACTCCAATTATCTTTACAACAACTAACATTGATGGAACGACTACATATACTTGGACAAATGACAATACTTCCATAGGATTACCATCAACAGGTGCTGGAGATATTGGTGCATTTACAGCAGTAAATACCTCGACAAATACTCAGGTTGCTACTATAGCTGTGACACCAACTTATGATAATAATGGTGTGATATGTATTGGTCAACCAGAACAATTTACAATAACAGTTAATCCTTCAGCGCAAGTAGATGGTTTAACATCTCTTAATACAATTTTATGTGATGGAGAATTTTCGCCAGTATACACTTTCACTACTTCAAATACGGATGGAATTACTAGCTATAACTGGACTAATGATAATCCTCTTATTGGATTGGCTGATAGTGGTTCTGGAGGTATACCAAGTTTTGCAGTTGAAAATACTACGAGCTCAACAATATCTGCTACAATTACTGTAACACCTAGTTATAACAATAATGGTGTGGTTTGTAGTGGATTATCTGATACATTTACAATTACAGTAAATCCTTCACCGCAAATGGATCCAGTTAATGATCTTGTATTGTGTAATAATGAAATATCTTCTATAATTACATTTACAACATCAAACACGGATGGAAACACGACATATAATTGGACAAATGATAATACTTCAATTGGACTGGGAGCAAGTGGAGCTGGTGATATACCTAGTTTTACAGCAACAAATACATCAATAGTTTCAGAGGGAGCATTAATTACAGTAACCCCTACCTATGAAAATAATGGCGTGGTATGTATAGGCACTGCAGAAACATTTAGTATTACTGTGCTGAGTGAAATAGTTGTAAGTGGAACACCAAGTGATGCGGTTGATTGTAACAATCCAAATAGTGGTAGTGTAGATTTACTAGTTTCAGGTGGTTCGGGAACTTATTCGTTCTTATGGAGTAATGGTGCTGATACTGAAGATTTATCTAATGTCCCTTCTGGAGATTATACAGTTGAAGTTACTGATAGTGAAGGTTGTACTGCTCAATCAGGAACATTTACAATATGGAGACAAGACGATTTAATAGTTGATTTACAGACTAGTGTTGATCCAAATTGTGTTGGAAATTTTGTTTCACAAATTAATGATATAACAGTTTCTGGAGGAGTTCCTCCTTATTCAATTAACTGGTCTAGTGGTTCAGTTAGTATAGACGATAATACTATTATGACATCTTATGAAAATGGAATTTATACTGTTCTAGTTACAGATACTTTTGGTTGTCAAGTAGAAACAGAAATAATTGTAGACTTTGATGAGTTAGGTGATGCATCGTTTGATTTTAGTAGTAGTGGACAAATTGATTGTGGTATTAGCATATTTAATGAGTTGCTATTTACTAACACTTCATCTGGGGATTATATTAGTGTTACATGGGATTTCGGAGATGGTAGTTCACCAGTCTCAGGAGATTCTGTATTATATACGTATTCACATTCTGGGCTCTATACTGTAACTCAAACGGTTGAATACAGTTATGGATGTATAGAAGTTTCTACTGAAGAGATTGAGGTATCAGATGGGTACAATATTGTGCTTCCAACTGCTTTCTCTCCTAATGGAGATGGCATGAATGATACTATTAGACCTGTATATAGCTGTGTAAATAGTATTGAAATGTTTATTTATGACACATTTGGTTCACTTATTTATTATGAAAATAATATTGATCTAACAGGGTGGGATGGTATATTAAAAGGAAAAGAAGCAGAAAACGGAAATTATCTCTTAGTTGTAAAAGGAGTTTCAATATATCAAGAGGAAATTAATCGTCAAGGAGTATTTACTCTTTTAAGATAAAAAAGAAAAATGAAAAGAATTTTATTAATATTAATATTGATTGTATGCACGAGAAGTTTTTCTCAAGATGTTGCTTTTACTCAGTCTTTTATGATTCCTGAAAGTATTAATCCTTCTTTTTCAGGATTTTATCAAACTACAAAAGCAGGACTTCTATATAAAAATCAGCAGTGGTCAGGATTTAATTTTAATTTAAATTCTCAATTTATTTATTTTGATGATTGGTATCCTAACTTAAATAGTGGTATAGGAATAAGTCTAATCAATCATCAGGAGACGGTTACTAATTATAGCCTTAAGCAGGTAAATTTAAGTTGGGCTTATGATGTTCAAATCGATTATGATTGGCATTTTAGACCTAGTATATCTGTAGGTTTTGGATTCAAAGATTATGGTTTTGACAACCTGCTTTTTGAAGATCAAATTAATGTATTTCAAAATATAATAAACTCAAATACTTTTGATCCAATTGCATTAAATGAAAATGTAAGATATTTTGATTTTGGCGCTTCATTTTTATTTAATAATGATTATAGTTGGATTGGTTTAACATTAAGGCACTTAAATAGACCAAATGTATCTATGGTTAGTCAAGGAGATGCTCCATTAGATATATTTGTATCTCTTCATGCATCCTTAGAATTACCAGTGTTAAATTATAATGATGATAATAGTATATTTCTTATTACAAATTTCATGATGCAAGGCAAATATGACAGGTTTGATTTAGGATTCCAATATGTTTTTGATAGATTCTCTGTTGGGCTTACTGCTGCAACAAATCCTATACAAACTTCTGAAAAAAGTCATTTTGTAACTTCTATAAATCCAGTTATTGGAATGGCTTGGGAAGGCTTTAAGTTTGGATATTCTTACGATTTTAATCTAAGTAGAATTGGTGGTGATGGCGGAATTTCAGAATTCTCAATTTCCTATGATTTCCTAAACAATAAGGAGTGTTTCGGATGCCCAGATTGGGGTTCAGGATATAAACAATAAGAAGTGTTTCGGATGTCCAGATTGGGGGTCAGGATATTAATTTACACGGATTTTCCTCATAATATTATTCATATATAAAATTTAAAAGAAAAGATTTGAGTTGTTGAAAATCAAATGTATATTTGCTTTCGCAATTAATAAACGGTCTGGTAGTTCAGTTGGTTAGAATACATGCCTGTCACGCATGGGGTCGCGGGTTCGAGTCCCGTCCAGACCGCTACGGACCTCACAAATGTGGGGTTTTTTAGTATAAATAAATTAAATGGAAAAAGTATTTGTTAGTGGAGGTTCAGGATATATTGCACTGCACTGCATTAAGCAACTTATTGAACAGGGTTATTTAGTTAAAACTTCATTGAGGTCATTAAATAAGGTTGACAATCTATTAAATTGTCTTTCTAGGCATGTTGATTGTACTGGAAAAATAGAGTTTTGTGAGCTAAACCTGCTAAATGATGAAGGTTGGAGTGAATCTATAAAAGGGTGTGACTATGTATTACATGTTGCATCACCGGTAATTCCGGGAAGGGCTGAAGTTGATGAATTAGTAAAACCTGCTTTAGGAGGTTTACAAAGATGCTTAAAAGCAGCAGTTGAGAATAAAGTAAAAAGATTTGTAATGACATCATCTTTTGCAGCAATATATGGTAATGGCAAAAGTGAGTTTAATGATGATGATTGGACCGACTTAACTAATGAAAAATTATTTCCTTATGAAATAAGTAAAACAAAAGCAGAGTTATTTCTATGGGAGCATATAAATAGTTTAGATAAGAGTGAAAGAATTGAAGTATGTGCAATTAATCCAGTACTAGTAGTTGGCCCATCTTTATCAGATTCTGTTAGTATATCTAATCGAATAGCTATAAAAAAATTACTTACCGGTTCAATTCCTTTTAACCCAAAGATAAGTATAAGTCTTGTTGATGTTAAAGATGTTGCTTTGGCACATATTAGAGCAATGAAAGAAAAAAATGCAGCAGGAAAACGATTTTTACTTTCTGAAAAAACCATTTGGTGTTCAGATATATCTAATATTCTATATGATAATGGGTTTAAAAAAGTACCGAGATATACAGCCCCGAATTGGTTAATAAAATTCTTGTCAATTTTTATTAGTTCATTAAGAATGGCTGTAGAAAAATTAGGCAAAAAAGAGGTATTGCATACTAATAATGTTAGGAATATTTTAAAATTGAATCTAAAAGGTGTTGATCAAGCAATTGTCAGTTCCGCCAAACAACTACATGATTTAAAATTGGTATAAATAAATTGCTTATATTTGCAATGTGTTGATTACTTATATTTTAATAATATGAGTTTTCTTAAAACCAATGAAGAGCTTTCCTATTAGGAGAGCTTTTTTATTTATATCAAGTTTTGTTTAATTATTATATATATTCCCATAATTGCACTAAATATATCATAAGATATATAACAGAGGTTATAAATTTGATAAAAGTAGAAGCTAAAAATCCAATTAAGACTCCAATAGATGATTTAATAGATTTTTTTAAATCGTTATTAAATAATAATTCACCAATTAATGCTCCAAGTATTGGCCCAATTATAATTCCAAAAGGGATAGGTGTTATTATACCAATCAAAAGACCAATTGATGCTCCTAAAATACCATATTTAGTAGCTCCAAAATATTTTGATCCATATATTGGAATTAGACTATCAAGAACAAAAATAATTAAAGCAATAATAAATGTTATAATTAATAATGTTTTATCTATTTCAACCGTACTAATTAAATTAAGGCTAAATAAGCCAAACCAAGATGTTAGGGGACCTGGTATTATTGGTATAAAACTTCCTATAATTCCTGAAATAATCAGGATTGCTGATAGTATAAGTAGAAAAAGATCCATTGATATAATTCGTAAAATCTATTAAATTTATTAAATTAAATTATTATAAATTACACATGATGAAATATATTCTTCCTTTCTTATTATTAGTATTTTTCTTTTCATGTGAATTTAATATTAATAAAAAAATAAGTGTAGCTGAAATTTTAGATGAAGAATGGAAGGCATTTAATTGGTCAGAAGTAGATGAATATCCTTCATTTATTACTTGTGATACTTTATCAACTATATCATTAAAAAAGGAGTGTTTTACCTCTACACTAAGCAATCAAATATCTGTTGATTTAATAAGCAATACAAAGATTGTAAACAGAACCATTCAGGATACAGTAATACTTAAGTTTACTATTTCAAAAGACGGAAAAATTAGTTTGGATGAATTAATTCTTGATCAGAATATTATTGACTTAAAGAAGATTATAGATTTGTCTTTTCAAAGTAGTATAGATAAATTACCAAAGATATTTCCAGCAATTAAAAGAGGACAGCAAGTAAATGTAAAATTTACTTTACCCATATTTGTGTCAACTGAAGAAAAATAAGAGCTATATGTCAAATGAAAAAATAATTTTAGGAATTGACCCAGGAACTACTATAATGGGTTTTGGCTTAATCAAGATTATAAATAAGAAAATGGAACTTATACAAATGAATGAATTAAACTTAAGTAAGTATAAAGATCATTATTTGAAGCTAAAATTAATTTTTGAAAGAACTATTGAGTTGATTGATAATTTCAAGCCAGATGAGATTGCTATAGAAGCTCCTTTTTACGGCAAAAATGTCCAGAGTATGTTAAAACTTGGTAGAGCACAGGGAGTAGCAATGATTGCAGGTTTATCTAGAGAAATTCCAATAACAGAATATTCGCCAAAGAAGATTAAGATGTCTATAACAGGTAATGGTAATGCTAGTAAAGAGCAAGTTGCAAAGATGTTACAGACTTTATTAAAAATAGAGACTCTTCCTAAGAATTTGGATGCAACTGACGGCCTTGCAGCAGCAGTATGTCACTTTTATAATGAGGGAAAATTTGTTGGCAATAAAAAATACTCAAGTTGGGGTAGTTATGTAAGTAAAAATAAAGATAAATTAGTTTAGTTATCGCCGGAATATATATCCATATACCTTTTTGTAATAAAGCATGTTATTATTGTGACTTTCATTTCTCCACGTCTTTAAAAAACAAGGATCTATTTATAACTTCTATTTTAAATGAAATTAAATTAAGAAAAGAAGAGTTAACAGGCGAAAGTGTAAACACAATTTATTTTGGAGGTGGAACACCCACAATTTTAGAAATAAAAGAAATCAATAGAATTTTAAATGCTGTTTACTCAAATTTCAATATTGTAGTAAATCCAGAAATAACTATTGAAGCAAACCCTGAGGACTTAACTAAAGATAAAATTAAAGAATTATCAAAAAATTTTAATAGAATTAGCATTGGAGTTCAATCATTTTTCAATGAAGATCTTAAGTTAATGAATAGGTCTCATGATTCCAATCAAGCAAAAAAATCAATAGAATTATCAAAATTATTTTTTAATAACATTTCTATTGACCTTATCTATGGGATCCCTGGGTTAACAGATGAGAAATGGAAAAAAAATATAGATTTAGCCTTAGGCTATAACCTACAACATATTTCAGCATATGCACTAACAGTTGAGCCAAATACTATTTTAAAAAAATTAATTGATAAAGGAAAAATTGACAATATTGATGATGGTGTTTTAAAGAGACAGAATCAAATTATTTCAGTCAAATTAAATAAGAATAAATACTTAAACTATGAGCTTTCAAGTTTTGCATTAAAGAATTATATATCTATAAATAACTCGGCATATTGGCAAAGAAAAAAATACATAGGACTAGGACCATCTGCTCATTCTTTTAATGGTAAAAAAAGAATTTGGAATGTAAGTAACAATATGAAGTATATAAATTCATTAGAAAAAAATAAGCTTCCAATAACAATTGAGAATCTAACAGAAATCGATGTATATAATGAGATGGTTATGACTGGATTACGTACAATTTGGGGAATATCACTGGATGATATTGAGAAGCAGCTTGGAGAAAAATTTAAGAACTATCTATTAGACAAATCAAAAGTTAAAATTGACAAGAGACTATTAGTATTAGATAAAAAGCGTCTTAAGATAACTAGTAAAGGAAGATTTCTTTCAGATGGTATAGCATCAGATCTGTTTATGTTAAACTAGATTATTTATTTTCTTAAAAAAATCTTATATTCAATAAAAAATAACACTTATGAATTGGGAAGGTGTCATGCCGGCAATTACCACTAAGTTTACTGACGATGACAAGTTAGATTTAGATTTATTTAATAAAAATATAAATGCGCAATTAAATGCAGGCGTTAGCGCTATTGTTCTTGGGGGTTCTTTAGGGGAGGCAAGTACATTGACTAATGATGAGAAAAATATTTTAACAAAAAATACAATCCAAGTAACTAGTGGAAAGACACCTATTGTTGTAAATATTGCTGAACAATCAACAAAGGAAGCGATAAAATCTGCTATGTCTGCAGAAAATAATGGAGCATCTGGATTGATGGTTTTACCTCCAATGCGTTATAAATCATGCGATAAAGAAACAGTTACATATTTCAAGGAAATAGCAAAAAACACTTCTCTTCCAATAATGATATATAATAATCCAGTTGATTATAAAATTGAAGTAACACTAGAGATGTTTGATCAGCTACTTGAATTTGACAATATTCAAGCAGTTAAAGAATCTACAAGGGATGTTACTAATGTTACTAGGATAAAAAACAAGTTTGGAGATAGATTAAAAATAATGACTGGTGTAGACACAATAGCATTAGAAAGTCTAATAATGGGAGCAGTAGGATGGGTTGCTGGTCTTGTTTGCGCATTTCCAAATGAAACAGTCGCTATATATAAATTACAGAAAAATGGAAAAATTGATGAGGCAATAAATATATATAGATGGTTCCTTCCTTTATTAGAATTGGATATTAACTCAAAATTGGTTCAAAACATTAAATTAGCTGAGACTTATACGGGCTTGGGATCAGAGAATGTTAGAGCTCCTAGATTACCTTTAAGTGGTGATGAAAGAAAATCAGTTATAGCTATAATAGAAAACGCATTAGAATCAAGACCGGATTTGTCAAAATATAATTATTAAACAACTATATGCTTACGGGTAAAAATTTTATTGGCAACAAATTATCTTCTTTAGGTGATGTGACATTTCAAACATTTAATCCAGAATTAAATAAAAAAAATGATCAAATTTTTTATGAAGCTAATAATGATGAAATAAATCAGAGTTTAGATCTTGCAAAAAATGCTTTTGAAGATTATAAAAAAACTACTCCAAATGAAAGATCAAAATTTTTAAATTCTATTGCTGATGAAATTTCATTTATTAGTGACACTTTGCTTGAAGTTTATTGCTCTGAAACTGGATTGCCAGCTGGAAGATCTAGAGGTGAATTAAAAAGAACAATAGGTCAATTAAAATCTTTTGCAGATTTAGTTTTGGATGGTAGTTGGGTAGAAGCTTCAATTGATACAGCTATTCCTGATAGAGAACCAATTCCAAAACCTGACTTAAGAAAAATGATGATACCACTTGGTCCAGTAGTTGTTTTTGGAGCAAGTAATTTTCCGCTAGCTTATTCAACTGCTGGTGGTGATACTGCCTCAGCCTTAGCTGCTGGATGTCCTGTTATTGTAAAATCTCACCCTATGCATGCAGGCACAGGGGAAATAGTAGCGCGTGCAATTATAAGTGCCGCTAAGAAAAATAAAATGCCTGATGGTGTTTTTTCTAATTTAAATAGTAAAGGAATAAGTGTTGGAGTTCAATTAGTAAAACATCCAAATGTTAAAGCAGTTGGTTTTACTGGAAGTCTAAAAGGAGGAAGATCAATATATGATTTAGCATCAAAAAGAGATATACCTATCCCAGTTTTTGCTGAAATGGGTAGTACAAATCCAATAATAATCATGCCTAATAAAATTAAAAATGATTATAAAGACCTGGCAATCAATTTTGCTAAATCAATTACAGTTGGATCAGGACAATTTTGTACAAATCCTGGTATGATAATTTCTGTTAATGGAGATGAAATGAATAGATTTATCGAATGTCTATCCTCAGAGTTAAAGAAAATTGAACCTTCATGTATGTTGCATCCTAATATTTTCAATGCTTATAATTTAAATGCTAATCAAATAACATCTAATAAAGATGTTGAGATATATGATCAATCAAATTTGATTAATAAGGAAAATTATCCAAAACATATATTATCAACTGTTAATTCAAATGTTTTTATTCAAAACAAGAATTTACATCATGAAGTGTTTGGCCCATTCTCTTTGATTATTAAATGTAATGACATGGATGATTTAAAAAAAGTTATTTCTTCTATCCAAGGCCAACTTACAGGTACAATTATTGGCGAAAAAGATGAAATATCTCAAAATAAAGATGTAATTGATTTACTTGGGTCAAGAGTAGGTAGAATAATTTTTGACGATGTTCCTACAGGAGTAGATGTTTGTCCTTCAATGCTTCATGGAGGACCATATCCTGCAACAACGGATAGTAGATTTACAGCAGTTGGAATCCACTCTATAAAAAGATGGGTAAGACCATTTAGTTTTCAAGATTTTCCTGATACATTACTTCCAGATGAATTAAAAAATAATAATCCATTAAAGATAAAACGAACTATAAATGGAGTAATAACTCGAAAAGGATAATGTCGTTTTGAAAAATAAAACTTATTATGAACTTATACAGAATAATTACAATAGTCTTCCTAATAATCACTATTCAGTCTTGCAATCAATTTAAAAGTAATAAAAATTCAGATCGCTTAAATGAAGTAATTAATACTTATCAAGACCATAAAGGGTATGATTCAAAAAAGTATCCATTAGGTTTAGTAACAAAAGAACATTATAAGAATGAAGCTGATTTTGCTAATGAACTTTTATTAGGATTATCATTAATAGATACCACATACTTAGACGATAATGATAAAATTTCATTTAAATTACTAGGTTTTAAACTCCAAGATATTATTGATTATTATGAATTTGAGAGATACCTAAATCCATTACTATCAGATGCTGGTTTTCATAGTAGTTTAGGATATATGGTTAGACCGCTTTATAATTATAATCAGGTAAAAAATTATCTAAATAAATTAAATGCAATTCCAGATTATGTAGATCAATATTTTGTTAACCTTAGAGAGGGATTATCAAAAGGAGTATCTCAACCACTTGTTATTTTTAAGGGATACGAATCAACTTATAATGATCATATTACTAGGGATCATAAAGACAATTATTTCTATTCTCCTTTTAAGAATTTGCCAGATGATTTAAATCAGAGTCAAATTGATTCAATATTGTATGAAGGTCAAAAGGCAATAGAAGAATCAGTCATACCTGAATTTAAAAGAATCAAAGAATTTTTTGAAAATGAATATTTTCCAAATACAAGAACTAAAATTGGAATTTCTGAAATTGAAAATGGATTAGATTATTATCAAAATAGAATTAATTTTTATACCACTAGTAAAAGCTATAATGCAGATAAAATCCATAAAATAGGATTAGATGAGGTTAGTAGAATTAGACAGGGAATGATAAAAATAATTTCTGATTTAAAATTTAAGGGAAGCTTTGATGACTTTTTTAAATTTTTAAGAACAGATGACAGGTTTTATGCTAAAACACCTAAAGAATTATTAATGTTTGCAAGAGATATTTCAAAAAGGATAGACGCAAAACTTCCAAAATTTTTCAAAACACTGCCAAGAAAGCCTTACGGAGTTGCTCCTGTACCAGATGCAATAGCTCCTAAGTATACAGGAGGAAGATATGTTGGTACATCTAAAAATAGTACTGAACCAGGATATTATTGGGTAAATACATATGATCTTAAAAGCAGAACTTTATATACTATTCCAGCGCTTACAGCTCATGAAGGAGTGCCTGGTCATCATCTTCAAGGCTCATTAAATAATGAATTGGGAGATAGTATACCGAGATTTAGAAGAAATTTATATTTATCAGCATTTGGTGAGGGCTGGGGTTTATATAGTGAATTTTTAGCTGATGATATGGGAATATATACTACTAAATATGAGCAATTTGGAAAATTGACATATGAAATGTGGAGAGCATGTCGTCTTGTTGTAGACACAGGAATACATGCTATGGGATGGACAAGAGAAGAAGCAGTAGAATATATGTCAAAGAATACAGCGTTATCCCTTCATGAGATAAATACTGAGGTAGATAGATATATTTCATGGCCAGGTCAAGCATTGTCCTACAAAATTGGTGAAATTAAAATACGTGAATTAAGAAAAAAAGCAAAAGATCAGCTCGGAAATAAATTTAATATTAGAGATTTCCATGAAGTTATTTTATCACAAGGAACAGTTACTTTATCTATACTAGAGGAGAGAATAAATAAATACATTAATAAAACCAAGAATGAATAAACCCAGCTTTACTTGTATTATTAAATTAGGTTTTATAACTAATAATTTATGAATAAATCAAATGCAACTTTTCTGGTAAATAAGTATGATCTTTTTCAAGCTACGTTTTCAGATAATAAAATTCCAATTTCGAAGACAAATGAAGTGATATTAGAAATTGAAAACTATGCTTTTACTGCAAATAACATTACATATGCAGTTACTGGTGATACATTAGGTTATTGGAATTTTTTTCCAACTAAAGAACCTTACGGTATCGTTCCAGTTTGGGGTTTTGCAAATGTTATTTCTTCTAAAAATGAAAACATTTCTGTAAAAGACAAGTATTATGGTTATTTTCCTATGAGTAAGTATTTAAAAGTTCTACCAGAAAAAGTAAATTCTTTTGGTTTTATAGATGACTCTAATCATAGAAAAACCCTTCCTTTTGTATACAATCATTATCTGAAAGTTATTAAAAATGTTGATGAATCATTAGAATATTATCCTTTAATAAAACCTTTATTTTTAACTTCGTTTTTGAATTACTTTTTCTTGAAAGATGAAAATTTTTTTGAATGTGATCAGATAATTCTCACAAGTGCATCATCAAAAACAGCTTTATCTTTAGCATTTTTATTATTTAAAAATAAATTAGAAGACAAGAAAAAAATAATAGCTATTACATCAGAAAAAAACATAAAATTTTTATCAAGCATGGAATTTTATGATACTGTTATATCTTATAATGATATAGAAAAAAATCTTATTGCTTCAAAATCAATTATTATCGACTTTGCAGGTAACTCAGATTATTTAAAAAAATTATCTGATCATTTAGGAGACTCATTAAAACATGTCTGTCTAATAGGATTAGCAGATTGGTCTTCTAAAACAGATTTTAAATCAATTCCTAATTCTAAATTTTTCTTTGCTCCAGATCATGCTGAAAGAAGATACAAAACAATGGGAGTTAAAAAAACTACATTATTAGCCGACAATTTATTGAAAGAATTTATTTTGAAAATTAAGAATCATATAAAACTAAAATATCTTAATAACCCAAAAGAATTACATGAACTGTATTTAAAATCTTTAAAAGGAAAAATTGATCCAAGTAAGGGTTATATGGTACAGCTAGGTAACTAATTTATCTTTAAGAGGAGAGAATAAACAAATACATTAATAAAACTAAAAATGAATAAAACCAGCTTTACTTGTATTGATGCCCATACCTGCGGAAATCCTGTTAGATTAGTAGTTGAAGGAGCGCCAATACTTGAAGGTAAAGACATGAGTGAAAAGCGTCAATTCTTTTTGCAAAATTATGATTGGATTAGAAAAGGATTAATGTTTGAGCCAAGGGGTCATGACATGATGAGTGGAGCTATGATTTATCCACCACATAATCCAGAAAATGATTTTAGCATTTTATTCATAGAAACTTCAGGATGCTTACCAATGTGTGGCCATGGAGCCATTGGAGCTGTTACAATAGCAATTGAAGAGAAAGTTATTAACCCAAAAAAGGATGGGGTCTTAAAAATTGAAACTCCTGCAGGAACTATAGAAATAAATTATTTATATGAAAAAGGAAAAGTTAAATGGGTAGAACTTACTAATGTTGAAAGCTATTTGTGCTCAGAAGATTTAAGTATAATTTCAACTGAATTAGGTGAGATAAATTTTGATGTTGCGTATGGAGGAAATTTTTATGCTATAATTGACTACCAAAAAAATTTTTCAGGAATACAAAATTATACGGCTAGTGATATAGTTAGATATTCTCAAGAAATAAGAAAGAAAATTAATTTAAAATATCCAGAAAAGTTTATTCATCCAATAGATTCTACTATCAAGGATGTTTCACACATACTATGGATAGGTGATAAAATCGATCCATCTTCTTGTTCAAGAAATGCAGTTTTTTATGGTGATAAAGCAATTGACAGATCTCCATGTGGAACAGGAACATCAGCAAGAATGGCCCAAATGTACTTTAAGGGTAAGTTAAAATTAAATGATGAATTTATTCATGAGAGCTATATAGGTTCTAAATTCATTGGAACAATTAAAGAGGAATCAATAATGGGTTCACAAAAGACAATTATTCCAAAAATTAAGGGTTGGGCAATGATATATGGGTACAATAAAATTATTATTGATAAAGATGATCCTTATGCTTATGGATTTCAAGTCATATAACTATGTCTAAAAATATTGCTATAATTGGTGGAGGTATTATAGGATTATGTTCAGCATATTATCTTATAAAAGATGGTCATAAAGTTACTATAATTGACAAGTCTTCATTAGACTCTGGAGCTTCTTATATTAATGCTGGATATCTATGTCCAGGGCATATTATTCCACTTGCAGCACCTGGTATTATAAAACAAGGAATAAGATGGATGTTTAATTCATCAAGTCCATTATATATAGAGCCAAGAATTAATATAGAATTTTTTAAATGGATGTATGCATTTTATAAGTCCTGTACCGATAAGCATGTCATAAATTCAATACCAGGAATATTAAATCTTTCTCTTTTAAGTCAAGATTTATTACAGGAAATAAAAGATGAAAACAATTTTAAATTTCATTACGAAAAAAAAGGACTTCTGATGCTTTGTAAGACAGAAAAAGCTATGCTACATGAAGAGCATACAGTTAAATTAGCAATTGAAAATGGGCTAGTGGCAAAAATGATTAATAAATCTGAAATAAAACAACTTGAGCCTGATGTAGAAATTGATTCAATTGGTGGGGCATATTTTAAATGTGATCATCATTCAACTCCAGGTGAATTTATGTCTGTACTTAAAGAATTCTTATTGCATAAAGGCGTAAAGATATTCAAGAATACATTAGTTGATAATTTTGTATTGGAAGGTGAAAAAATAAAAGAAATATTTTTTGATGGTCAGCACATGGAATTTGATGAATACGTGTTTGCCGCTGGACCTTGGACTAATTATTTATGTAATAAAATAGGAGTTAAATTATTGTTACAGGCAGGAAAAGGCTATGCCATGAATGTTTGTGAAGAAACAAAAATAAATTTACCTGCAATCCTTGTAGAGTCAAAATGTGCAATTACTCCAATGAACGGTTTTACCAGATTTTCTGGGACAATGGAAATAGCTTCTATTAATAATAATAACATAAGAAGAAATAGAGTTGATGCAATTGCAAATTCTGCATGTTCTTATTACCCTAATTTAAAAATTAATGAAGATGTTAGGAGTAAGGCTGCTTTTGGACTAAGAGCAATTTCTGCAGATGGACTACCGTATATTGGAAGGTCTACTAAAATTAAAAATATTGTTATTGCTACTGGACATAATATGACGGGGTGGAGTATGAGTACTGGAACAGGCAAACTAGTCTCAGACTTTATTTCAGAAAAATCCCCTAGTATAGATACTTCTTTTTACAATCCTGAGAGAAAATTTTAGTTTATAGTTTAACTTGCATGAGATCTTCTTTAAGTACTTTTCTAAGAAAATATATTAAGGTGTCTGTGTTATCCTTATTAAAAACTAAGGGTGGCTTAATTTTAATTACATTTTTATCAATTCCATCAGAACTCATTAGTATTCCATATTCTTTCATTCTATTAACTAGGTAGTTAGTTTGATCGGGTAATGGATTTAATTTATTGGATGTAAGTTCAAATCCTAGAAACAAACCTTTACCTCTCACATTAGATATAATAGGAAATTTTTTACTTACTTTTTTTAATTCAGATTTAATATAATTTCCAACAACTTTTGCATTTTTTTGAAGGTTGTTTTTTTTCACTTCATCTAGAACAGAAATAGCTATAGCGCATGATACAGGATTCCCACCAAATGAACTAAAAAACTCCATTCCATTATTAAATTTATCATCAATTTCTTTAGTGCAGACAACTGCTCCAATTGGATGTCCATTCCCCATTGGTTTTCCAAGAGTAACTATATCTGGAATTACATCGTGTAACTGAAATCCCCAAAACTTTTCTCCAACTCTTCCAAAACCAGTTTGTATTTCATCTGATATTAATAATCCCTTATTCTTTTTTATAATTTGATATGTGTTTTTGAGAAAATTATTTGGAAGTTCAATTTGTCCACCACAACTAATAATAGGCTCTATAATCATTCCTGCGATAGATTCACCTTTTGATATGATATTATCAACCTTCTTAGCAACTTCATTTACATATTCTTTTGAAGATTTTAATCCCGTATATTTCCCCCTAAAGACATCTGGCATTGGAATTGAATGTATATGTTTAGATTCACCACTACCTCCTTTGCCCATGAATTTATAATTGCTTATTTCAACGGTACTATTTGTGCTGCCATGATACCCGCCTTCAAATACAATAATATCATTTTGACCAGTATAATTCTTCATTAGTCTAATTGCTAATTCATTTGCTTCACTACCAGAATTAACAAAATAGATTTTACTTAGTTTTTTTGGAAAAGTTTTAAGTATTTTTTCACTAAGTTTAATAATATTAGGATGAAGATATCTAGTGTTTGTATTTAGAATAGACATTTGTTTTTGACCAGCTTCAACTACCTTTTCATTTTCATGCCCAACATGTGCAATATTATTTACTGTATCAAGATATTTTCTTCCATGATCATTAATCAAATATTGACCTTTACCTCTAACAATTTTTATTGGTTTATTATAGCTCAGACTTAAATTTTTCCCAAGATATTTTTCTCTCATTTTTATTAATAATTCATTAGAATCTTCATGATTTTTATTGAGAGCTTTGGTTTTAAAAATTTTATTTGGGTCAGGGCAAATGCTACCCCAAACACTCTTTTCAGAGTAATAACAGACACCAGGAAAATCATTTTTAAAATTTAGTAAGCTTAGCATTAATTGGAAGTGTAGATGTGGGGTCCAGTTACCATTCTCATCAGAATTTCCTAAAACACCTATTTTAGATCCTTTCTTAATTTTATCTCCAATTTTTATTTTTAATTTTTTAACATTACATAGATGACCATAGAGACTATAAAATTTAATTTTTTTTATTTTATGCTCTAGAATAACTAAACCTCCATAACCTTTTTCAGAGTTATTATTTGTCTTTACAACAACTATTCCATCCATAAAGGTATGGATTGGTGTATTTTTTTTTAACCAAAAATCTATACCAAGATGTATTGTTCTATTTTCAATGCCATTATTTCCTAGCCTTGAATAATTATTAGAGTTATATAAAATCCTGGGCTCTAAGTATCCTCCAGCAATAATTGAATTACTTTCTAATTTTTTGAGCCAATTAATTTTATTTTCAAACAAGTCAATATTCTTACCAATAAGCCTATTTTCTAACCAGTTGCTGGAAACACTAAGATCAATATTGAAGAAATTTTTCTTTTCAATTGATGGAAAAATATCAGCTATTTTAAATGTTCTGTTTATTGACCAAACATTAAACTTACTTTCATTCGGGTGAGCAGTATAACCACAAGCATTTCTAAAAGAATACGTTGCTAGCTCCTGATTAACTGTGTCCCATTTTTTAATTAATTTTATTGCTTCATCTTCACTTATTAATAGATATTCATTTTCTTTGTTTTCAATTTTATTAATTGAAGATTTTGTTATTGATATGACAAGCCTCATCGCTATTGCTAGGTATAGGAATTCAATTTCATCTTCTTCTAATTTAAATATCGAATTATACCCTTTAACAACATTAACTCCCGCTTCAAGTGGATTTTCACACTTCATCATTGCATACACACACGTTACGGCGACATCATTTATTATTTGCGTATTTATAGAATCTCCAAGGTCAATAATTCCATTAATTTCGGGACTATATAAGCTGTTAGAAACAATTATATTATTATCATTTACATCATTATGGATAAAAGATTTTCTTAGTTTTTTGAATTTTGTTAATTCTTTTTCAAACTTATTTTGAAAAGACTTTATTATTTTTTTCTCACTACTTTTTTTTATAAATTTTAAATATTGTTTTGTCCATAATGAGTTTGATATATCCCATTGCATTTCTACATTAGCAAAATCACTTTTAAAATTTTTCAACTTTTTAGTAATTAAGGCAGCCTCTTTGCCTAATTCAAATCTTAGATTATTGGTAATAGGATTTATTTTTGACCATAACCTGCCTTCTATCCATGAATTAATTCTGAGATATCTTATAAAACCTTTTTTATCTCTAAAGTGAGAATAGCTAAGGCCACTTTTAGACAATATATTTTTTGACGTTTTTAATTCTGTTTTTTTAGATAAATGATTTAATAATTTAGTTTGAAATCTTACAAAATTTAAATCGGTATTCTTAGGATATATTTTTAGGTAATATACCCCCTCCTTTTTTGTTAAAAGCCTATAGTTGAGATCTTTCTCACCATATAATTTTTTTACACTACATGTGAATCCATAATTAGTGTTAACTAATTTTTGAATTTCTTTAAAGGAAAAATTAAAATTAGCTTCTGTACCCATATAGTAAAAATACAAAAACAGGAAATACTTTTAATCTTACGAACAATCTAAATATTGAAAGTATTGTTTATATTAGCACAGCAATTTGCGGGCGTGGTGGAATTGGTAGACACGCTAGACTTAGGATCTAGTGCCGCAAGGTGTGAGAGTTCGAGTCTCTCCGCCCGCACAATAATCCATCCAATATTAATTAATGAATTCAGTCAGGGATCTTCTAGAAGTTTTAACCTTACAAAAAGAAAGTGACCATTATCTAGGTATAAGTCAAACCGTGGGAAGTAATAATGTGTTTGGAGGTCAGGTTTTGGCACAATCTTTAAATGCAGCTTTTCAAACAATTAAAAACAGGAAACTACATTCCTTACATTCTTATTTTCTTGAGAGAGGCGATTTAGATATACCGATCAAGTATTATGTTGATGAAATAAGAGATGGAGGTAGTTTTTCTACCAGACGTGTTACCGCAAAACAAAACGATACTACAATTTTTATTTTAGCAGCTTCATTTCATAAGAATGAGAAAGGTTATGATCATTTCATGGCATATGAAAATGAAGTAAAGCAGCCAGAAGATCTTTTAAGTTGGAGTCAATTATATAAAAAATACAGTTTTCTCATGCCTCAGAAATTAAAGAGTTTTTTACAGGTAGAAAGACCAATTGAATTTAAACCAACAGAAACACCTAAACTTGTTTTTAAAAAAGGTCTTCCACCAAAGTTCGATCTATGGTTTAAGTTAAAAGGAGAAATACCTGAATTATCAATACAGCTTAAACAACAGATATTGACATATATATCTGATTATAATCTTTTGCGAGCAGCATTAAATCCGCATTTGCACAAAACCAAGTTTGTTAATACTATGACTGCTAGTTTGGATCATGCTATGTGGTTTTATAGGGATTTTGATTTTAACGATTGGTTATTATATTCAATTGAGAGTCCGAGCGCATCAAATGCTAGAGGGATGACAAGAGGACATATATATACAAGAGATGGAATGTTAATTGCATCAGTGGCTCAAGAAGGATTAATAAGACCAATAGAAAAAAAATAATTTTTATTTCTTTACTTTTATTTTATGTCTGAAGAAAATTTTAAAGCTAACAACTTCATTAATTTGCCTGATATTAGGTCTTATACATGGTCATCACCAAGTAATATTGCTTTAATAAAGTATTGGGGTAAAAATAAAAATCAAACTCCAAAAAACACATCTATTAGTTTTACTTTAAGTAATTCCAGAACAATTACTACTCTAGAATTGAATAAAAAAAATAAGGCTGATAATAATATATTATTTGATGTTTATTATAAGAATAAGAAAATCGACGAATTTAGACCTAAAATAGATCTTTTCTTTAGAAACATTTTAGAACACTGTAGCTATTTAAAAGAATATAGTTTTAAAATTATTACTGCCAATACTTTCCCTCATAGTAGTGGAATTGCATCTTCAGCTAGTGGAATGAGTGCATTGGCTTTATGCGTAATGTCCTTAGAAAGAGATCTTGATTCAACTATGAAGGAAGAATATTTTTATAAGAAAGCTTCCTTTCTCTCTAGAATTGGCTCAGGAAGTGCATGTAGAAGTATATTGGGAGGAATTAACTTATGGGGAAAACACACAGAAGTAGAAAAAAGTACAGACTTATATTCTATTAAATATCCTTATGAGATTTGTAAGGATTTTTTAGATTATAATGACACTATTTTGCTGGTTGATACTGAGGCAAAACAAGTGTCTAGTTCTGATGGTCATAAATTAATGAATAATCATATTTATGCTGATAAGAGATATAAGACTGCTCAAAAGAATGTAATTAGATTAAAATCAATATTAAAAAATGGCAATCTTAATTCTTTTACAAGTCTAATAGAAGAAGAGGCGATGATGCTTCATGCTTTAATGATGACAAGTAATCCGTCATATGTATTAATAAAACCCAATACTTTGAAGATCATAAATTCTATAAAAAATTATAGAGAAATTACTAAAATTCCCATTTGTTTCACTTTGGATGCTGGAGCAAATGTTCATGTATTATATCCGAAAGAAGGAGAGAAGGAGGTTGAATCATTTATAGAAAGTGAATTAAAAAAATATTGTAAAAATCATTTGTATATAAAAGATAAAGTAGGGATTGGATCGATACAATTATAATTTTATAATATATTTGTTATATGAAGGCCCCATTATTTTACTCTAAAATTTTACTTTTTGGTGAATATGGAATTATTGAAGATTCTAAAGGCTTATCGATTCCCTATAATTTTTATAAAGGAGCTTTAAAAATTCCTAATAAGACAAATTCTATATCTATAGATTCAAATGATATTCTTAAAGGTTTTTTAAAATATTTAAAATCGTCAAAAATAAGAATAGACTTAGACAAATTTAGTTCAGACATTGATAGAGGATTATATTTTGACTCGTCGATTCCTGAAAGATATGGTATTGGAAGTAGTGGAGCCTTAGTAGCGGCCATCTATGATAAATATGCCTTTGAAAAAATAACTGTATTAGAAAATTTAACTAGAGATAAATTGCTAAAACTAAAAAATATTTTTTCTATTATGGAGTCTTATTTCCATGGAAAATCATCTGGTTTAGATCCTCTTAATAGCTATCTAAGCATACCGATTTTAATTAATTCTAAAAAAGACATAAAAGTTACAGGAATTCCCTCACAAAAAAGTATGGGGAATGGAGCTGTTTTTTTAATGGACAGTGGAAAGACTAGCTCAACTGCACCAATGGTTAACATTTTTATGGAGAAAATGAAAAAAGATGGTTTTAGAAAAATTATGAATGAGAAATTTATTAAACACACCAATCTATGTGTAGATAATTTTCTTAATGGGGATTTAAGTGCTCTTTTTAATAATACCAAAAAATTATCAAAAATAGTATTAGACAACTTTAAACCAATGATACCTAATGAATTCCATAGTTTATGGAAAAAAGGAATTGAGAATGATTCTTATTTTTTAAAATTGTGTGGCTCTGGAGGAGGAGGATATATATTAGGATTTACAGAAAATTTTGAAACAGCAAAAAAACAATTAAGTGATCATAAGTTAGAAGTTGTGTACTATTTCTAATTATTGTTTATGTTTAATTTAAAATCAACAATTTTTAAATTCTTTAGTTTATTTTCAGTTATAAGAGTATATAATATTATAGTAATAGTTATTGCTCAGTACTTAACTTCAATTTTTATTTTAGGTCATCAAAAGGATACGCTTGAGGTAATATTAGATCCATATTTATTTGTAATTATTTTATGTTCTTCTATTGCAATTGCCTCAGGATATATAATTAATAATTTTTATGATTATGAAAAGGATATAATAAATAGGCCAATTCGATCTAGTATTGACAAATCCATAAGAAAAAGAACTAAACTAAATCTCTATTTTGCTTTAAATTTTTCATGCCTTTGTCTTTCATTATTAATTTCAATAAGAGCAGCTAGTTTTTTCTTAGTCTACATATTTGCTTTATGGTTCTACTCACATAAGCTAAAAAAAATAGTAATCATTGGTAATATTTGTTCTGCAATTCTAACGATTACTCCATTTTTTGCAATTTTCCTATACTATAAGAATTTTGAGTTAATCATTTTTATATATGCTCTTTTCTTATTTTTCATCATTCTTGCCAAGGATATTATTAAGGATTTGGAGAATTTAAAAGGTGATTTTACATTAAATTACGAAACAATTGCAGTGGTACATGGAGAAAAATTTTCTAAAGTTGCTATTAGCATAATTATACTGATTAGCTATATAAATGTAATTAATTTGATACTTAATTTTGATATTGGCTTAATGTTCTACTATTATTATTTATGCCTATTTATTTTAGCTTATATTTTATTTATTCTTTGGAAATCTAGAACAAAAAAGGACTATTTAATTATTCACAATATTATGAGAGCTTTAATTATACTAGGAATTATTAGTATAGTTTTAATTTAACCTAACTTATATTAAAATTGTACTCAAGGTGGGGATCGAACCCACACTCTTAAAAAGAACTGGATTTTGAATCCAGCGCGTCTACCAATTCCGCCACTTGAGCTATTGAAAACTAAAGTAAAAAAAATATTCAGTATTAATTCTTTTCACTAGAAATAAATTTCTATTTTTGCTTTCCCTATTAATAATAGGCTGTATAAAATATTAAATAACAGATATATACGATGGGAACTCCAAGTATAAAACCAAAGATTTTTTCCTGTACAAACAGTAGAGTTTTGGCAGAAAAAATAACAAAATCTTTTGGAACTGAATTAGGGAACATAATTATCTCAAAATATTCTGATGGTGAATTCCAACCATCATATGAGGAATCCATTCGTGGGACTAGAATTTTTATTATCGGATCTACTAATCCATCAAGTGAAAATTTAATGGAACTTCTATTAATGGTTGATGCAGCTAAACGTGCTTCTGCTAGGCATATTGCTGCAGTAATCCCTTATTTTGGATGGGCAAGACAAGACAGAAAAGATAAACCGAGAGTTCCTATTGCTGCAAAAATGATTGCAGGAATGATAGAATCTGCAGGAGCGACTAGAGTAATGACTATGGATTTACATGCTGATCAGATACAAGGATTTTTTCAGATTCCTGTAGATCACTTGTATGCATCTACTATATTTTTACCATATATTCAAAGTCTAAAATTAGATGATTTATGTATTGCTTCTCCTGATATGGGAGGATCTAAAAGGGCTTATGCTTACGCTAAAGCTTTAAATAGTGATGTTGTAGTGTGTTATAAGCAAAGAAAAAAAGCAAATGTAATTTCACATATGGAATTAATTGGTGATGTTACTGGCAAAAATGTAGTATTAGTAGATGATATGGTTGATACTGCAGGTACTTTGGCAAAGGCAGGAGATTTGATTATTGAAAAAGGAGCAAAAAGCGTTAGAGCCATATGTACACATGGGGTTTTATCAGGTAATGCATATGAGAAAATAGAAAAATCAAAACTTGAGGAGTTGATTGTAACGGATACAGTTCCAAAAATTAAATCAAATTCTAAAATTAAAGTGTTATCTTGCGCCGATTTATTTGCGGATGTTATGCAGAATGTACATAACAACAAGTCAATAAGTTCAAAATTTATAATGTAATAATAATAATAAAATAAAATGAAATCGATTACAATCAATGGATCTAAAAGAGAAAGCGCGGGAAAATCAGCTTCAAAAGCCCTACGTAATGCTGGACAGATTCCTTGCGTATTATACGGAGGAGATGGATCAATGAGTTTCTCAGCACCAGAATTGGCATTCTCTAAACTGATTTATACATCAAATGCGTATACAGTTGTGATTGCTTTTGATGATAAAGAATCATATTCTGCAGTTTTGCAGGATGTTCAATTTCACCCAGTAACTGACAAAATACTTCATATTGATTTTTATCAGCTGTTTGATGATAAGGAAATAGCAATGGATATTCCTGTTAGATTAGTTGGTGATTCTATTGGAGTAAAAATAGGTGGAAATTTACAGAGAAATAAAAGAAAATTAAGAATCAAAGCTTTACCTGCAAATCTTCCAGATTATATAGAAATTGATATTACGGATCTTGATATAGGGGACAGAGTTTATGTAACAGAGTTAGAGAATGAATCTTATACTTTTCTACATCCTGATAATATTGTTGTATGTCAAGTTAGAAGAGCAAGAGCTTTAATAGTTGAAGAAGTTGAAGAAGTTGAAGAAGATGAAGAAACTGAAGGAGAAGAGTCTGGAGAATCATCAGGTGATGATAAGCCAAAGGATGGAAAGTCATCAGGTGATGATAAGCCAAAGGATGGAAAGTCATCAGATGATGGTAAAAAATCAGCTGAAGATTCAAAAAAATAAAACATATATTGTTCAATAATAAAAAAGCATTCTGTATTTTTTCAGAATGCTTTTTTATTTTTGTGTTAATTCTATATCTAAATTATTAAAATTTAATAATGAAAAAATATTTAATTGTTGGTTTAGGAAATGTTGGTAATCAGTATTTTGAAACAAGACATAATATAGGTTTTATGGTGCTGAATTATTTTGCAGAAAACAATGATCTTTCTTTTGAAGAGGTGAAGTATGGAAGTATTTGTAAATATAAATCAAAAGGCAGATCATTTATTTTACTAAAACCAAATACATATATGAATTTAAGTGGAAAGGCTGTTAAATATTGGCTTTCCAAAGAAAATATTGGAATTGAAAACTTGCTAGTTATTAGTGATGATCTAAATTTACCATTATGTAATTTCAGGATAAGATCAAATGGGAGTTGTGGAGGACATAATGGGCTTTTAGATATAGAAAATACATTAAATACTTCAGTATATAATAGACTTAGAATAGGAATTTCAAGTGATTATAAAAATTTTAATCAAATTGATTTTGTTTTAGGTAAATTAAATGAAGATGAACACAATGAATTATTTTCAATTTTTCCAAAAACATGTGAAGTTATTATTTCTTTTGTAATGAATGGAATTGACTCTACAATGAATAGTTATAATTCAAAAAAATAGTTGTTAGATAAATTGATAACAAAAAGTTTTAAAGAATATAATAGTATAGAAGGTTCAGTTGTAACAATTGGAACATTTGACGGAATTCATCTAGGCCACCAAGATATAATTCATAAGCTTCAGGAAATTTCTAATAAGAAAAAATTAAAATCAATAGTTTTAAGCTTCTTCCCTCATCCAAAAATAGTTTTGCAGAACAGCACGGATATTAAGCTTATAAATACACTTGATGAAAAAGTAGAGATATTAAAAAAATACAATATCGATTATTTTATAATTAAGGAGTTTACCAAGGAATTTTCTAGATTAACAGCTTTAGAATTTGTTAGAGACATTTTAGTGAATACCTTAAATGCAAAACATTTAATTGTAGGATATGATCATCATTTTGGAAGAAATAGAGGTGCAAATATTATTCAATTAAAGGAATTTGGGGAAATCTATGATTTTGAGGTGACTGAAGTATCACCTAGAAAAATAAATGATATATCGATTAGTTCTACCAAGATTAGAGCTTTGCTTAAGGAAGGCAAAATAGATTATGCAAATAAATATTTAGATGAATATTTTGTTTTAACTGGGATGGTTGTTAAGGGTATGGGAAGAGGAAAACTTCTAGGATTCCCAACAGCAAACATCAAAATAAAGGACGAGCATAAATTAATACCTAATAATGGTGTTTATATTGTAGCTTCTTGTATAGATTCTAAAACATATTATGGGATGATGAATATTGGAAAAAATCCAACTTTTATAGATAAAAATCAGTCCATTGAAATTCATTTTTTTGATCTTGATTATGATATTTATGATAAGAATATTACAATTAGACTAATTAAAAGGATTAGGGATGAGAAAAAGTTTAATTCTCCAGAATTACTTAGGGATCAACTAGAATTAGACAGAGATTTTTCCTTGAAACATTTAGAAGAAAACGAAATTGAAATAAAATAGACTTTTAATTATTAATTTAGATTTAACTAAATTTATATAAAATGCTAAAAGTATCTTACATAATTGAGAATAAAAAGCAAGTAATTAATGCTTTATCAAAAAGGAACTTCGATGCAACTAAAATTATTGGTGAGTTAGAAAATTATAATTCACAGAGAAAAAAAATCCAATCAAAACTTGAAAATATTCTTTCTAAATCTAATAAAATATCTAAGGAGATTGGTGAATTAATTAAGTCTGGCAATAAAGATCAGGCTGATAAAATAAAAGAACAAACAGCAAAATTTAAGGAAACTACAAAGAAATTAAATTCTGAATTAATTTCTATTAAAGATAAAATACTAGACCTTTTATATAAGATCCCTAATATTCCAAATGAATCTGTTCCAGTTGGAAAAGGTGAGGAGGATAATGTGGAAGTTTATAATAGCGGAGATTTACCTAAATTAGACTCTTCTGCACTTTCGCACTGGGATTTAGCAAAGAAATATGATATAATTGATTTTGAACTTGGAAATAAAATTACAGGCTCTGGATTTCCAGTCTATAAAGGAATGGGAGCAAAATTGCAGCGTTCTTTGATTACATTTTTCCTTGATTTAAATACGAATGCTGGTTATAATGAAGTTCAGATTCCATATTTAGTTAATGAAGATTCTGGAATTGGAACTGGTCAGCTTCCAGACAAGGACGGCCAAATGTATCACATTGAGAGGGATAATCTATATCTTATACCAACTGCTGAGGTTCCTGCAACTAATATATTTAGGGATGTAATTTTAAATGAAGAGGAACTTCCAAAATCTATAACTTCATTTAGTCCATGTTTTAGAAGAGAAGCTGGAAGTTACGGGGCCCATGTTAGAGGTTTAAATAGATTACATCAGTTTGACAAAGTTGAAATTCTTAGAGTTGAACATCCAGAAAAATCTCATCATGCATTAGAGGAAATGGTTGAACATGTGAAATCTATAATTGATAAACTAGGGTTACCTTATAGAATTCTTAAATTGTGCGGATTTGATTTGGGATTTACCTCTGCACTTACATATGATTTTGAAGTATATTCTGCAGCACAAAAGAAATGGCTTGAAGTTTCTTCTGTATCAAATTGCGAATCCTATCAATCTAATAGGCTTAAATTAAGATATCGAAACTCTGACGGTAATATTAAACTTGCACATACTCTTAATGGAAGTGCCTTAGCTTTACCAAGAATTTTTGCCACTATAATAGAAAATTGTCAAACTGAAAAAGGCATAGTAATACCAGAAATATTGGTTCCATATACTGGTTTTTCAATCATAAATTAATCTTATAAAATGCGGAATGTTAAACCTAAAAAAAGTCTTGGTCAACATTTCCTAAATGATAAAAATATAGCAGTAAAAATTGTTGATTCTATTTCATATAAAGGATATAATAACTTACTAGAAATTGGGCCAGGTACAGGGATATTAACAAGGGAATTAATTAAGAAAGACATAAATTTAAAAGTTGTTGAAATTGATAATAAATTTGTTAAATATTTAAATAAATATTTAATTTCTTTAAGAGATAATATTATAAATGAAGATTTTTTAAAAATTAATTTAAGCAATGTGTTTAATGGAAAATCTTACGCCGTAATTGGAAATTTTCCATATAATATTTCTTCTCAAATAGTTTTTAAAATTTTAGAATCAAGAGAGCTTATTCCAGAATTTTGTGGAATGTTTCAAAAAGAAGTTGCTGAAAGAATTTGTGAAGATTTTGGAAGTAAAAAATATGGAATACTTTCAGTATACTCTAAGGCTTTTTATTCTACTAAGTATCTTTTTACTGTACCGCCTAATGTTTTTTACCCAAAACCTAAGGTAAGCTCTGCAGTTGTTCGATTTATTAGAAAAAAGGAATATAAGTTAAATTGTAATGAGATTACTTTTTTTACGATAGTAAAAACTGCTTTTAACCATCGAAGAAAAACACTAAGAAATAGCTTAAAAGGTTTTAATTTAAGTGATAATTTAAGAGAAGATAGTATCTTTGACCTACGTCCAGAACAATTATCTATTGAAAATTTTGTTAAACTGACTAACCTGATTGATTCTGACACTAAAAATTTAATTCTTGGAAAAGAAAGATCAAAATAAAAAATTCCAGATAACTAATCAGTTAATTAATGAGGTAATTAATCTTGTTGTTAGTAATAATGAGAAAAAATTACGAGATATATTTAATGAATTACATCATGCTGATGTGGCTGAGATATTAGAAGAACTCAACTTTGGTAAAGCTACATATATTATTAAGTTATTAGACAGCGAAAAAACATCTGATGTTTTAATGGAGTTAGATGATGATTATAGAGAAAAAATCCTCAAAAATTTATCTACTAAAGAAATTGCAGAAGAGGTTGAAGAATTAGACACTGATGATGCAACAGATATAATTGCAGAATTATCTGAAGAGAGACAAAAAAGTGTAATTTCAAAAATTGAGGATAAAGATCATAAGGCTGATATAAAGGAATTACTTAAATATGATGATGATTCAGCTGGAGGGTTAATGGCAAAAGAGTTAATTAAGGTTAATGAAAATTGGTCTGTCACAAGATGTGTTAAAGAAATGAGATTACAGGCATCTGAAGTCACCAGAGTGCATTCTGTATATGTAGTTGATAATAATGATGAATTATTAGGAAGGCTTTCACTAAAAGACTTATTAGTTGCAGATCCAAAATCAAATATTAAGCCAATTTATATTTCTAAGGTTGATTTTGTAAATGTAAATGATACCGCAGAACATGTTGCTAGTGTTATGCAAAAATATGATTTGGGAGCAATTCCAGTAGTTGACAAGAATCAAAAGTTATTGGGTAGAATTACAATTGATGATATAGTTGATTTAATTAAGGAGGAAGCTGAAAAAGATTACCAATTAGCTGCTGGTATTACTCAGGATGTAGATGTAGATGATTCAATTTACAAACTTTCATGGGCAAGACTTCCATGGTTATTTTTAGGATTATTAGGAGGTATTGGTGCCGCAGCTGTTATGGGTAGTTTTGATGAGGTTTTACTTCAGCACAAAATATTATTCTACTTCACTCCATTAATTGCCGCGATGGCAGGAAATGTAGGGGTTCAATCAAGTGCAATTATAGTGCAGGGATTAGCAAATAATGATATAAAGGATAGTATTAATAATAGGTTATTTAAGGAAACTTTATTATCAATCTTGAATGGAATAATATTAGCAATTTTTTTATTTGGTTTCATTTTCTTATGGCGTAATGAAATAGATGTTGCTCTTGCTATATCTTTATCTTTGGTAGCAGTAATAATTGTAGCGGGAATTATAGGTACATTTATTCCTTTATTCTTAAATAAAAGGGGGATAGATCCTGCAATAGCAACTGGACCATTTATTACAACAAGCAATGATATTTTCGGAATATTAATTTATTTTTTAATAGCTAAGCTTATACTTCAATTTTAATGCAATTTACTATTTAATGAAAAACATCTTAGTACTATGTACTGGTAATTCATGTAGAAGTCAAATTGCTCATGGTTATCTTAATTTTTATTGTAAGGGTAAGGCTAATATATATAGCGCTGGAATAGAAGTTCATGGAGTTAATCCAATTGCAGTTGAGGCAATGATGGATGATGGTATAGATATAAGCATGAATTCATCAAATAATGTTGATGAATATGTGTCTATTAATTTTGACTATATTATAACTGTATGTGATCATGCTAATGAAAATTGTCCATTTATCCCTAGTATGAAGGCAATAAGAATTCATCAGAACTTCATTGATCCTTCAAAATTTGATTTATCAGAAGAAGAAAGTAAAAATAAATTTATTTTGGTAATGAATCAAATAAAAGAGTTTTGTTTAAATTTTGCTAATGATAATTTTCAATAGCTCCTTTATTTAGATGAATTATACTCCAATCATCAATTAATTTAGCTCCTTTTCTTTGATAAAATTTAATAGCCTTTTTATTCCAATCAATAACCTCCCAAGAAATTCTTTTCACACCCATTTCTTTACCAAATAAAATTACTCTATCAAGTAATAAGGCCCCAATTCCTTTATTCCTCATATTTTTAGTAACTATTAAATCTTCAAGATGAATAGTTTTTCCTTTCCATGTTGAATATCTATTGTAAATAATAGCCATAGCTTCTACTCTTGAATTTACTTCTACTACAAAACAATGAAACAATGGTTTTTCTCCAAATCCATCATTAATTAAATCACTCGGTTTTAATTCAACCTCTTGTGGTAATTTCTCATACATGGCAAGTTCTATAATTAATTCATGGACACGATCCATATCTTTTTTTGTTGCCTTACGTATAGTTATATCCATAATTAATTTTATCTATCTAAATTATATAATTTTTTTCTAAATAAATTAAATAGTAATTTTACTTATCCAATGCAAAATAAAAATCAAACATTAGGTGAATTTATAATAAATAATCAAAATTCATTTAAATACTCTTCTGGCGAATTATCTAGATTAATAAATTCCATTAGACTAGCAGCTAAAGTTGTAAATCATGAAGTTAATAAGGCTGGTCTTGTTGATATTATTGGAGAAACTGGGAAAATAAATGTCCAGGATGAAAAACAACAAAAACTTGATGTCTATGCTAATAATAAATTTATAAATACTTTAATTAATAGGAATATTATATGTGGACTTGCTAGTGAGGAGAATGAAAGTTTTATTTCAGTTAATAGTATTGATAAAAATAATCAGAATAAATATGTAGTTCTAATTGACCCATTAGATGGTTCATCAAATATTGATGTGAATGTGTCTGTTGGTACAATTTTTTCAGTTTATAGAAGAATTAGTAAAATTGGCAGTAGTGCTACAATAGATGATTTTTTACAAAAAGGAAGAAATCAAGTTGCAGCAGGTTATATTATATATGGAACATCAACAATGCTTGTATATACAACTGGAGATGGTGTAAATGGATTTACATTAAATCCAGCTATAGGTTCATTTTATCATTCACATGCTAATTTAAAATTCCCAAAAGAAGGATCTATTTATTCTATTAACGAGGGGAATTATTTGCAGTTTCCAGATTATGTAAAGAAATATTTAAAATTTTGTCAAATGGAGGAAAATGATAGGCCATATACTTCTAGATATATTGGTTCACTTGTTTCAGATTTTCACAGGAATTTGATTAAGGGAGGTATATTTATGTATCCAAATACTTCAAAAAACCTGAAAGGGAAACTAAGATTACTTTATGAATGCAATCCAATATCATTTATTTGTGAGCAAGCAGGCGGTTTAGCTATTAATGGAGAATTAGACATATTAGACATTCAGCCAGAAACCTTACATCAGCGTACACCATTTTATTGTGGAAGTAAAAAAATGATAAATCAACTACAAACCTTTATAAAAAATAGCAAATAAAATCTAATAATAAATTCTACTTATATATATTTGCTGAAATTTTTTGATTGAGTAAAAATCCTATCACTAAAATTTTTTCAAAGTCTTTGCAAATGCAAAAACTAGGGCATTCTATTGCCCAAAATCAACAAAAAATATCAATTAGGGGTACTGCAGGTTCTTCATTTTCTTTTATAATTTATTCAATATTTAAAAATCTAAACAGATCAATTTTTTTAATTTTTTCTGATAAAGAAGAAGCAACATATTTTTTTAATGATATAGAAACTATCGATGAAAATTTAAATATTTTATTTTTTCCTAGAGGGGCAAAAGAACCTTATAATGATTATAATATTAGCACTTATGATTTACTTCAAAGAACAGAAGTTTTAAACTACTTGTATGCAAATGAATCTGAAAAAAGTATAATAATTACCTATAATAATGCTATTTCTGAAAAACTCCTACTAGCTAGTGATTTAAATGAACTTACATTAGATATTAATTTAAATGATCAAATTTCTCTTGATCATATTAATTCAAAACTATTTGAATTAAACTTCAAAAGAGAAGATTTTGTTTCAGAGCCTGGTGATTTTTCTGTTAGAGGCGGTATAGTTGATGTTTTTTCTTTTTCTAATGAAAGGCCATATAGAATTGAATTTTTTGGAGATGTAATTAGTAGAATTAGGACATTTGATGTGGAAACGCAGCTATCTAGGTCAACACATTCATCTATAAAAATTATTTCTAATATTCAATCAAATTATAATATGGAAAACAGGGATAATATAATTAACATATTTCAAGATGATACAATAATATTTATAAAGAATTTAGAATTATTATTGTCTAATATTAACACTAATTTTCAACTTTCTAAACAAAATTTTGATAGTACAACGAATGATGATAATATTTTACCTCCTGATGTTCTATATTCTAATTCTGATGATATTTTAGACTCTATCAATAAATTTAAGTTAATAGAATTTGATGCAAAAAAACCTAAATCTATAAATCAGATTGAATTTTCTTTTATCCCACAGCCATCTTTTAATAGGAGTTTTAAAATATTAATTGATAATCTAAATACAAATCGTAGTAAAGGATACACTAACTATATATGTTGTACAAACCAACAGCAGGAAATAAGATTAAATGAAATTTTCAATGACTTAGAATCGGATGTAAATTATAAAACTCTAATTATGCCTATTTCGTCAGGATTTATTGATGAGGAAAATAGATTGGCATGTTATACGGACCATCAAATTTTTGAAAGGTATCATAAGTTTAGATTTAAAAAAAGATATTTCAATAAAAGAGCAATAAGCCTAAAACAAATTAATAAGTTAAGCAAGGGTGATTACATTACACATATTGATCATGGAATTGGAATTTTTGGAGGATTGCAAAAAATAGAGGTTGATGGAAAGAATCAAGAAGCTATTAAACTGTTTTATGGAGAAAGAGATATTTTATATTTAAGTATCCATTCATTATATAAGATATCAAAATATAGTGGTAAGGAAGGTAAGGCACCAAGAATATATAAATTAGGCAGTAAGGCCTGGGCGTTATTAAAACAAAAGACTAAGTCAAGGCTAAAAGAAATTGCTTACGATTTAATTAAATTATATGCTGAAAGAAAAAGGAAGAAAGGATTTAGATATTCTATGGACACTTTTTTGCAAACTGAATTAGAAGCTTCTTTTATTTATGAAGATACTGATGATCAAATAAAAGTAACTAGTGAAATTAAGTCTGATATGGAAAGTGATCAGCCAATGGACAGACTGGTTTGTGGAGATGTAGGTTTTGGAAAAACAGAGGTTGCTATAAGGGCTGCATTTAAGGCAGTTGATAACAATAAACAAGTAGTTATTTTAGTGCCAACAACAATATTGGCTTTTCAGCATTATAAAACTTTTACTAGTAGGTTAAAAGAATTCCCTATTTCTATAGACTATTTAAATAGATTTAGATCTTCAAAAGAAAAAAGTGATATTATTTATAATTTATCTAATGGTAAAATTGATATAATTATTGGAACTCATCAGATAATAAATCAAAAGATTAAGTATAAAGATGTAGGACTTTTAATTATTGATGAAGAACAAAAATTTGGAGTAGCAGTTAAAGAGCAATTAAAAACTCTAAAACAAAATATAGATGTATTAACTCTGTCAGCAACTCCTATCCCCAGGACACTTCAATTTAGCTTAATGGCTGCAAGAGACTTGTCAATTATTAGCACCCCCCCTCCTAATAGATATCCGATAGACACTCAGGTGATTAGATTTGATAATAAAATTATAATGGATGCTATAAATTATGAAATAATTAGAGGTGGACAAGTCTTTTTTGTAAACAATAAGATTAATAATATTAATGAAATTGCTGATTTACTTAAAGGCTTAGTTCCAGAAGCTAAAATTGAAGTTGCACATGGTAGATTAAAAGGGAAAAAATTAGAAGAATTAATAATTAAGTTTATTAATGGAGATTTTGATGTTTTAGTTAGTACGACCATTATTGAAAGTGGTCTGGACGTGCCAAATGCTAATACAATTTTCATTAATAATGCAAATTATTTCGGTTTAAGTGATCTACACCAAATGAGAGGTAGAGTAGGTAGAAGTAATAAAAAAGCATTTTGCTATTTAGTGACCCCAGAATATTCAACAATGACTGATGAAGCAAGGAAAAGAATTACAGCTTTAGAATATTATTCAGAATTAGGCAGTGGGTTTAATATTGCCATGAAAGATTTAGAAATTAGAGGAGCTGGAGATTTATTAGGAGGTGAGCAATCAGGTTTTATTAATGAAATGGGCTTTGAAACTTATCAGAAAATTTTAGATGAAGCAATAGAAGAATTAAAAAATAAAGAATTTAAAGAATTATCTCTGCATCAAGAAAAATCATATAAAAGACAACTTAATTTTGACACAGATTTCGAATTATTATTTCCTGATTATTATATCAATTCTAACTCAGAAAGATTAAAATTATACTCAGAATTAAATAAAATCAGTACAAATAATGATTTAGAGATTTTTAATAATAATCTAATTGACAGATTTGGAAAATTACCATTGCAAGTAATTGATTTATTAAAAAGTATCGAATTAAAGTGGATAGGTATAAAGTTAGGTTTTGATAAGATTATACTAAAAAAAAATACATTGATATGTCATTATATTGGAAATGGTGAAGATATAAATGACATTCAAAATTTTAAAGCATTAATTGATTTTGTTAATACAAACTCTGAATTATCTGATATTTCAGAAAAAAATACAAAGCACGGCAGTAGAATGGTTATTAAATTTTTCAAAATTTATTCCATAAATTCAGCTTATGAATTATTAGAAAAAATTATAAAAATTCAATAGTAGATTTCGAATTATTAATATCCATGATTATATTTCTTCCAAGAATTATGGGCATATTTAATTCTTCATGTCCGGCAGGAAAATCAAATAGAACTGGAAAATTAAACTCTTTAACAGCATCTAAAATAATTTCTTTTATATTCTTTCCAAAAGGTGTAGTATTTTTTCTAAGATCACTAAAATCCCCAACCACAAGTCCATTACAATTATCAAAATATCCAGCCCTTTTTAGTGATATAAGCATCCTGTCAATATGATAATGATATTCTCCAAGATCCTCTATAAATAATATTTTGCCATCAGTATTAATTGATGATTTTGATCCTATTAGGCCGTGAAGTAAGGTTAAATTTCCTCCTACAATTTGGCCTGATGTTTTTCCCAATTTATTTTCTGGTTTATTATTAAAATTATATGAAAGTTTATTCCCAAATAAAACATCTTTTAATGCTTGAATTGATCTATCATTATTAATGTCTTTATCTTCTAGACTTTTACACATTATACTATGAATTGATTCACTGCCTAGAATATGTAAGTCATTATGAATTGCTGTAATATCCGAATAACCTATTATCCATTTTGGGGTTTTTAAATATTCAGTATAATCAAGATCATCAATGATTCTCATAGCTCCATAACCACCCCTTGCACACCAAATTGCACTGATAGTTTTATCATCTAATGCTCTTTGAAAATCTTTAGTTCTTTCTTTATCAGTTCCTGAAAAATGCCCATAATTATTAAAAACATTTTTTCCAATAATGACATTTAATTCCCAGCTTTCTAACAGCTTCTTAGCTTTATTGATGTAATTCTCATGGTCATTAAGAACACCTGATGGAGCTATTATTGCAATAGTATCTCCAACTTTAAGATATTCAGGTCTAATCAAATTATTATCCATCTCTTTTAAATTTTTTGAAAAAATTTTAGTTGTTGTGTTTATTGTTATCAAAATTGTTAAACATAAGTAAAATAACTTGTTTAAATTCATAATTTTAATTTTTAATAAATATAAAAGAACTTACTAAATTCCCCTTCTTATTAAGGTGCAAAATGTTTACATTTACTAATATAATCAATAAATATTGAAGAAAACTTTTACTATAACTGCAGCACTTCCTTATACTAATGGACCTATTCATATAGGACATTTAGCAGGTGTATATATCCCCGCAGATATCTTTTCAAGATTTATGAGATTAATTGGCAATGATGTTGCGTATATATGCGGGAGTGATGAACACGGAGTTCCAATTACCATAAAAGCCAGGAAGGAGAATGTAACTCCAAAAGATATTGTAGATAGATATCATAATAATATAAAACAATCATTTGAAGATTTTGGAATTTCTTTTGATAATTATTCTAGGACATCTTCAAAATTACATCATAAAACTGCATCTGATTTTTTTTTAAATCTATATGATAACAATTTTTTTAAAGAAATAACTACTGAACAATTTTTTGATTTAGAAGCAAATCAATTTTTACCAGATCGATTTATACTTGGTGTTTGTCCTAAATGCGATTATAAAAAATCCTATGGAGATCAGTGTGAAAAATGCGGAACTAGTCATAATGCTATTGATTTAATTAATCCAAAGTCAGCAATAACTGGAAATTCTCCAACTTTAAAAGAAACAAAACATTGGTATTTAAAGTTAGACAAGTTCCAGTCCTTTTTAGAAGACTGGATTTTAAAGCAACATAAATCTGATTGGAAAATAAATGTTTATGGCCAGTGTAAATCATGGTTAGATGACGGGCTAAAGCCAAGAGCTGTTACTAGGGATTTAGAATGGGGTGTGGCAGTTCCATTAGAGGACTCTAATGGAAAGGTATTATACGTTTGGTTTGATGCTCCCATTGGATATATATCATCAACTAAGGAATGGGCAGACAAGAAGAATTTAGATTGGGAAAAGTATTGGAAAAATCCTGAAACAGAATTAATTCATTTTATTGGAAAGGACAATATTGTATTTCATTGTATAATATTTCCTGCAATGCTTAAAGCACATGGAGATTATATTCTTCCAAAAAATGTTCCTGCTAATGAATTCCTAAATTTAGAAGGAGCAAAAATATCTACATCTAATAATTGGGCTGTATGGTTGCCTGATTATTTGAAGGAATTCTCAAACAAACAGGATGCTTTAAGATATGTATTAACTGTAAATGCACCTGAAAACAAGGATAATGATTTTACATGGAAAGATTTTCAAGCAAGAAATAACAATGAATTAGTAGCAATTTATGGAAATTTTATTAATAGGGTTGTAGTTCTTACAAACAAGTATTATGATGGTATTATCCCTAAACCAGTCAATTTGAATAAAAAAGACTTGCAGGTTTTACAAAAAGTAAATGAATCGGTAATATTAATTAATAAACTTGTTGAGAAATTCAAGTTTAGAGACTCTTGCAATGAGTATATAAATATAGCTAGGTATGGAAACAAATATTTGGCTGATCAAGAACCGTGGAAAATTTTCAAAACTGATCCAAAAAAAGTTAACAATATAATATTTGTATCACTTCAAATTTCATCTATTTTGGCTATTATAGGAGAACCTTTTTTACCATTTTCCTCTAATAAATTAAAGAGAATACTTAATCATGAAAATCATGATGTCAAATGGGAATGGAAAAAGATTTTAGCCGGAGATCTATTAATAAAACCAGGTATTAGAATTAATGAAGCAGAGTTATTATTTACAAAAATTGAAGATTTAGAAATAGAATTTCAACTTGAAAAATTAAGAAAATCAAAAACTAGTTAACAGAAATCAGTATCCACTTATGTCTGCATATCTATTTAAATGATAATTGTAATCACCTAAAGATTGTTGTGCAACTCTAGCTCTTTTAATGAAGAGCCCTATATCTATATCATCCGTCATTCCTATGCCACCATGCATTTGTATAGCCTCATTTGTAACAAGCTTAATTGTTTTCCCTAATTTAGATTTGCATAGAGATGCTAACTCACTTAAATTTTGGGAATTATCATCAATTGCTTTAAGCGCTTTAAAAACCACAGATTTTGATAATTCAATTTCTATAAACATTTTTGCAGCTCTATGTTGTAATGCTTGAAATGATCCTATTGGAACTCCAAATTGTTCTCTTTCTTTTAGGTATTGGATGGTTCTTTCAAAGGCTTCAATTGAAATACCAAGCATTTCAGATGATATACCTATTGAGATAATATTATAAATTTTATCTAAATCTTCTAATTTTATTTTCATAAAATTTTCTTTTGAAACAGAAACATTATTAAATTCAATATTACCTCTATTTCTGGTATCCATAAATTCAGTTTTTTCTGTTTTAAGGCCTTCTGCATTAGAATTAATTATACAACATCCAAGACTCCCATTTCCAATTTTTACTAATGCAATAATATAATCAGATATATTTGCATCTAAAACATAAAATTTTTCTCCATTAATTATATAATTGTCTCCATCTGATTCAGCAATTGTGTTAATGAAATAAGGATCAAAATTTGATTTTTCTTGATATGCAAAACTCACAGTTATTTCTCCTAATGCAATTTTTTCAAGGAATTGTTTTTTCTTGTTTTCATTACCAATCGTATTAATTACAGTTGTACTCATAAGGCTTGTAGAAATTAATGGTGAAATAACCAAATTTCCACCAATTAATTCAAGGACTTGTCCAAGTGCTACATATCCAAAATTTAATCCGCCATAATTTTCAGGGATTATCAATCCGGTTAATCCCATTTCACACATTTCTTTCCAAAGATTTTCGTCATATAGGTCTTTCCCCTCATCACGTATTTTTCTAAGAGCACTAATTTTTGTTTTAGAATCAAAAAAATCTTTTACTGATTCTTTTAATAATTTTTGTTCTTCATTTAATACTAATGCCATAATTATTTATTTGGTAGTTCTAAAATATTTTTTGCGATTATATTTAATTGAACTTCTGATGTTCCTCCCTCAATTGTATTTCCTTTACTTCTAAGGAATTGTTTTGCGATGTAGCCATTTTTAGTTTTTTCACTATCCATTATCATTTGACTATGTCCAGATAATGCCATAATTAATTCCATTCTCTCTTGATTCAATTCAGTTGCATAATATTTAAATAGTGAAGAGATTGCCCCAGAATTATTTCCGGCTTTTTCTTCATCTATAGCTCTTTCAATTGTCATAGAAAAAATTTTATCGTTCATTTCATATTCTGCCAATTCATTTCGTAATATTGGATCAGAAATTTTTCCGTCGATATTATCTGTATATTCTGAAGCAATCTTTCTTGGATCAAATTTTCCATCACTACCCCCTATACCACCTATCATTTGCCGTTCATGTGTTAAGAGATATTTTGCAATAGTCCAGCCTTTATTCAGTTCTCCTATAAGATTTTCTTTTGGTACTTTAACGTTGTCAAAGAAGGTCTCAGTAAATGGAGATTTTCCACTTATTAACTTAATGGGTCTAGTGCTTACTCCTTTAGATTTCATGTCAATTAATACGAAGCTAATTCCCATTTGTTTTTTTACTTCAAAATCTGTTTTTACTAAACAAAATATCCAATCTCCTTTATCCCCATATGAGGTCCATATTTTAGATCCATTTACCAAGAAATAATCACCTTTATCTTCAGCTTTACATTGTAATCCTGCTAAATCACTTCCTGCATTTGGCTCACTATATCCCTGAGCCCATTTTATTTCTCCTTTTGTTATTTGATTTAAATACTTGTCTTTTTGTTCTTGAGTAGCAAATTTGAGTAATGCTGGACCTAGCATTGATATTCCAAAACTAAATAGTGGGGGCTTACATTTTAATTTATTCATCTCTTCAACTAGAATCTTGTGCTGTTGAGTATCTAATTCACCACCTCCATATCTTTTTTCCCAATTTGGAGCAATCCAGCCTTTATTATACACAGCTTCAAACCAATGTTTTTGATCATCACTTATGAATTCTGCATTTATACCTCCCCAATATAGTTCTGCAACATCATCTACTTTGCCTCTCATGCTTTTAGGGCAGATATTTTCTAGCCATTCTCTAGTTTCATTTCTAAAAACTTTATAATCTACGTTGCTCATAAGTTCTATTTTAAAATAAATTATCTAATTTCTTTTTATTAATTGATTGATTTGCAATTAATGCTAAATCTTCTATCCACAAATTTAATTCTTTAAACCTATCATCTTTAGTAAGTCCTTTTTTATATCTAAAATAAATTTGTTGAACAATAACAGCAATTTTAAATAATCCGTAAACGTAATAAAAAATAATGTTATTTATTTTTATTTTGGATTTTAAAGCATACTGATTGACAAAATCATCCCTAGTTGGGTTTCCAGGGAGTGATGATGGATTAAAATTTAATTTCTTCATAAAATCTGTATCATTATGATTAGTCCAATAGCCTAAAGTAGTGCCAAGATCCATTAAAGGATCACCGATGGTTGACATTTCCCAATCTAAAACAGAAATTATTTTTGAAATATTATTTATATCAAGAACTATATTGTCATACTTATAATCATTGTGTATTAAAGACGATGAACTTTCTTTTGGAATATTATTTAATAACCATTTTGCAGATTTTTCCAAATTATCATATTTTTCAACTTTTGATTTTTTATACCTGCTTATCCATCCTTTAATTTGTCTTTCATTATAACCATTGATAAAACCAATCTCATCTAATTTTGATTTTCTAATATCTATAGAGTGAAGTTCTACAAAGTTATCAATAAAATTATTAGATATTTTTTTTATTGTCGTGGGATCTAATGACTTATTTATAGGAGAATTTGCTCTTAAAATTATACCATTAATTCTTTCCATTAAATAAAATGGACTTCCTATGATTGACTCATCACTACAGAAACATATAACTTTAGGAACTTTACTATATAGAGGGTATAGTTTTGCTAAAATATTGTATTCCCTTGACATATCATGCCCAGATTTAATTTTAGCACCATAGGGAGGTCTTCTTAAGACGAGCTCTTCTTTGCCTATTTTAATTAGGTAAGTAAGATTTGAGAATCCACTAGGGAATTGCGAAATATTAATTTTACCTGATATTTCTAAGGTATCCAGCAAATATTTTTGAAGATTTTCAATATTTAACTCTTCTCCTCGTCTAATATCAACGGATTTGTCAGCAAAATCTTTATTCATAAAATTTATAAGTTAAACTTTGAAGACTCTTTCAAAATAACTTCCAATCTCTTCGATAGTCTCTTGTTTATTTTTGGAATCAGACATTTCTATATTTTTTTAGGATTTGTCTAGCAACTCTACTTTTATGAACTTCATCTGCACCATCATATATTCTTGCTGCTCTCTCGTGTCTATAATATGAAGCAAGTATAGTGTCATCAGTTACTCCAAGAGCTCCATGAACCTGAATTGCATAGTCTACAACCTTTTGAAGAACATTTGCGCAATAGAACTTAATTATTGAAATTTCATTTCTAGTTTTATAGACCCCTTGTGTATCAATCTTATGCGCAGCATCCTGAACCATTAATCTTGCTGCATTTATCTCTGCTCTACATTCAGCAATCCAATTTTGTATTGTTTGCTTGTCTGCAAGTAATTTACCGTGTGCTAGTTCTCTACTTGTAGCTCTTTTACACATTAAATCAAAAGAACGCTCGCACATGCCTATCCAACGCATACAATGGTGTATTCTTCCTGGGCCTAGTCTCTTTTGTGCTATTGAAAATCCTTCTCCATCACTACCTAGGACATTTGATAGAGGAACTTTAACATTTTTAAATTTTATTTCAGCATGGCTTTCCCAACCTCCACCAGGGTGTCCCATTATAGATACATTTCTGACAAATTTAACTCCTTCACAATCTGTAGGAATAATTATTTGACTTGCTTTTTTATGAGGATTTTTACTTTTTGGATCAGTTATTAACATAACTATAGCAAAATTTGCTCCATCAAACCCAGAGGCAAACCACTTATGCCCATTTATTATATAATTGCCATCTTTTTTAATTGCAATAGTTCCCATATTAACGGGGTTTGAACCAGCAAAATTAGGTTCAGTCATAGCAAAACAACTTCTTATTTTTCCTTCTAAAAGAGGATTTAAGTATTTTTCTTTTTGTTCATCAGTACCAAATTCCATTAATATTTCCATGTTTCCAGCATCAGGCGCTTGACAATTAAAAACATAAAAACCATAAGGACTAGCCCCTAGAATTTCACTCACTTCGCCATGTTGCTCCAATGTTAATCCTAATCCGCCATATTCTTTTGGAATTTGAGGAAGCCAAAGGTCCATTTTTTTAACCTTTTCTCTAAGTTCATTGAGTTTTGGCAACTTTTCTTCCCAGCTTGAATTTAATATCCAAGGTTCTAAAGAAAACAATTCCTTTTCAACAAATTCTTTTATAGTATTTTTTATTTCTGTAAAATCCATAATTAATTAAATTATTTTCCCTTAAAATTTGGCATTCTTTTTTCTACAAATGCAGTAACTCCTTCTATGTGGTCTTGACTTTTAAAGGCTATTATCTGTTTTTTAGCTTCAAATGCTATAGTATCATGTAAACTATTATTAACTGAAAACATCATATCTTCTTTAGTTATGCCAATTGCCAATGTTGGTTTTTTAGCTAATTCTTGTGCCCAATTAATTGCTTCTTCCAATATTTTATCATCTTCAACTAGTTTGTTTGTTAATCCAAGTTTATAACAATCTTCTCCACTAATTTTTTTACCGCTAGTAGCTATTTCTAATGCTTTACTATATCCAACCTGTCTAGCTAGTAGCCAACTACCACCTCCATCTGGTCCTATAGCAATATTTATAAATGCAAAATAAATAGAACTACTATGGCCCATTACTCTAAAGTCACATGCTAATGCAAATGAAGCACCAACACCTGCAGCACTTCCATTAATGGCTCCTATAACTGGCTTCTTCAATTGTGTAAATTTATTAATTAAAGGCTGATATGTTTCAATTATGTAGTCGCTTCTCTGCTCAGGAGTGACATTCTCACCAAAAACTGTCATATCAGCTCCAGCACAGAATCCTCTACCAGATCCATTAATTACTACACACCTTACATTTTTATCATTTTTTACTTTATTAAAGACATCATTTAAACCTTCAATTATATCTTGATTGACAGCATTGTATCTCTCAGGACGATTTAATGTTACAATTGCAACACCATTTTCTATTTTATATAATACTGCTTCCATATTTTTATTTATAAGCTATAGTAATAAACTCAGCTACACATGCTGGTTTTTCTTGATCTTTTAATTCATACACGATGTTTAGTTTATACTTAATTCCACCTTCTATATCTTCACATGAAATCACTGAAATTCTAGCTCTAATTGAAGAATTAACTCTTGTAGCATTCATAAATCTAACTTTATCGCAACCATAATTGACTCCCATGCTTACATTATTGAGTTTAAGGGTCTCATAACAAAACTTAGGGGCAAGTGATAATACTAAGAATCCATGAGCTACAGGCTTTTTGTATGGAGAATGTTTTTCACATAGTTCAGGGTTAATATGAATCCATTGATTATCATCAGTAATTCTTGCAAAAGTATTTATTTGATCTTGCGTTATTGTAGTCCATTCTGAAAGTCCTACTTCTTTACCAACATAATTTTTTAGATCAGATAATTCATCAATTTCTGTAGAATAAGCTTTATTTATAATATTTTGTTCTGACATTTTTTTATTTTTTATTATCCTGCAATCATATGACCTCCATCAGCAACAAACACTGATCCTGTACAATAATTAGATGCTTCTGATGCAAGGAAACATGCTAATCCTGCCATGTCATCTGGTTCAGCAATTTTTCTTAATGGTAAATCATTTTTTACTTTACTTAGCACGTTTTCATTAGTCCATAGAGCGGAGCTAAATTTAGTTTTTATTAATCCTGGACATATAGCATTTGATCTAATTCCATATTTTCCCCATTCTTTAGCCTGTGATTTTGTAAGCATAATTAATGCAGATTTACTAATACTATATACTCCTAAATTCTCACTCGGCTTAAGGCCCTCAACTGATGCAATATTAATAATACTTCCATAACTATTTTTTTTCATAAAAGGAAGACACTTATTTGCCAATAGATAAGGAGCTTTCAAATTTACATTAATAACCTTATCAAATAATTCGTTGTCAGTATCTGTTAATTCACCATAAAAAGGATTAGTTGCTGCATTATTAACCAAAACATCTATTCTTCCAAAAGTTTTAGCTACTGAATTGACTAAGTTAATTATATCTTTATCTTTTCCAACATGACATTGAATTGGTAAAATATTTTCTTGCCCTAATTCTTTTGCAACTTCTTCCAAAGAGTTTTGATCTCTAGAACTGATAACTACTTTTGCTCCAAATTCAATAAAACCTTTAGCAATAGATTTTCCTATTCCTTTACTTGCACCAGTTATTATAGCAACTTTCCCCTCTAGATTAAATTTATTTTTTATTGATTCTTTCATATACTAAAATTACATTGGCATTGCTCCTCCATTTGCATGCAATACAATACCGCTAACAAAACTAGCTTCTTTTGAAGCAAGGAAAAGGTATACATGACCCATATCTTCAGGAGTACCAATTCTGCCAACAGGAATCATTGCAATACCTGCTTTGACAACTTCTGGTGGCATTGAATCAGACATTTCAGATTTAATAAAACCAGGAGCTACTGCATTAACTGTTATATTGTGTTTCCCTGTTTCCTTACAAAGAGCTCTTGTGAATCCAGCAATTGCAGCTTTCGAAGCAGAATAATTTGCTTGTCCAAAAGCTCCTTGAAAAGCATTAATTGATGATGCATTTATTACTCTTCCATATTTTGCTTCTTTCATATGAGGTAATACTGCTCTAGTAGTTACGTATAAGGAATTAATATTTACATCAATTACCTGATCCCATTCATCCCTTGACATTTTCAAAAAGGATCTGTCTCTTATGATTCCAGCATTATTGATTAAAACATCAATTTTTCCGTATTCGCTGATTAATTCTTCAACTGCCTTATCTACTGATGATTGATCTGATACATTTACTTTTTGAAAAATTATTTCCCCCCCTTCATCTTTTATTCTGTCTGCAGTATTTTGACCCTCATCCATAATGTCCCATAAAGCTACCATAGCTCCTTCATTACAGAAAACTTTACATATTCCCTCTCCAATTCCTCTAGCTCCACCAGTTATAATAGCTACTTGACCATTTAATTTACCCATAATTAAAAATTTATATTAATACTTACTTATATTTTACTTGTTTCTGCTTCATAATCCTTTCCGTCAATAATAATTTTAGCAATTATATCTCTCATAATATCAGAAGTTCCTCCTCCAATTGTTCCAACTCTACAATCTCTATACATTCTTGCCATTGGATAATCTTCGGAAAATCCATTTCCACCAAAAAATTGTAGACATTGAGTAGAGACTTTTTCATGTAATTCTGTACAAAGTAGTTTGCCCATAGAACAGAGTTTTACATCATATATTTTTTTGTCATATAGGTTACAGCAATAGTAGCTAAATACTTTTAATGCTTCTATTTCAGATGATAATTGCGCAATCCTATGTCTTAATACTTGGAATTTATTAATACTTTTTCCAAATGCTTTTCTTTCATTCATGTAACTTAATGATTCAGAAATTGCAAATTCCATTGTAGCAATACTGCTAGGCATGAAACAAAGTCTTTCTAATTGTAAGCCATTCATTAGATAGTAGAATCCTTTTCCTTCTTCGCCTACAAGATTTTCTGATGGAACAACTACATTGTCAAAGCTAAGTTCTGCCGTATCTGATGAACGCCATCCAAGTTTGTCAATTTTGGTTTTAGTTATTCCAGGGGAATCTAGATCTATAACTAATAAACTGATTCCTTTTGATTTAGCTGCTGGATCAGTTTTCACAACTGTGACTATAAAATCTCCATACACCCCATTAGTAATAAATGTTTTTGATCCATTTACAATGTAATTCTTTCCTTTTTTTATAGCATTTGTTTGAATATTTTGAACATCAGATCCAGCATTAGGTTCTGTAATTCCAATACAGCTTATCAAATCACCTGATATTATCCCTGGAAGATATTTTCTTTTCAGCAAATCACTTCCATATTTTAGAATATATGGCCCAGACATGTATTGTACTGCTTGTTGAGTTACCGTAAAGCCTCCTGAATTTAGTCTACCCATTTCTTCATTTAGAACTACTTCAAAGAAGAAATCTAGATTGCTTCCACCATATTTTTCTGGAAATGATAGTCCAAGAAATCCCATTTCGCCCATTTTTTTCCAAATTTCTTTAGGAATTTTTTCATCCTTTTCCCACTGATTTAAATTTGGTTTAACTTCTCTTTTTAGAAAATCCCTAAGGCTTTTTCTAAACATTTCATGTTCTTCAGAAAAATAATTCATTTTATTTATTTATTTATTAATATTCTTTCAAGTCTTCTTCTTCTTCTTCTTCTTCTTCTTCTTCTTCTTCTTCTTCTTTGTAGATAATGATATAGTTCCTAAATCAGAATCTCCGTCAAAAGATAAAGTAATTGTAGTATAACGTAAATAAGAAATTTCAATCTCACCAGAGTCTCCGGTTATTTTAAGTGAAAAATTACCATCAAAGTCTGATATTGCTCCATTAGTTGTGCCTTTTTCAATAATGCTTGCCCCCGGAAGAGGAACATTTATTCTTTCATCCATAACAGTGCCAGATACTATAGTTTGTGCCATAGCCGCTGTTAAAAAAGATAAAGACATACAAAGAGCAAGAAAATTTCTGAATTTTATTCCCATATTATAGCTTCACTATTTTCATGCCATTCACTGTATTTTGACATAAATTTTTCATCTATTTTAACCCTTTTAATTTTCATCGTTGGAGTTAGAATGCCATTATCAGGAGTCCATGCTTCTTTCATAATCACAATAGTTGAAACCTTTCTATGACTTACTTGATCTTTATTTACAGATTCTAATTTATTACTAAGCTGCTGTTTTAATGTGTCTTTATCAATAGAATTAGCTCTTTCAGAAGGAACAGCAAGAAGAATTGGTGATGCTATTCCAAATCCAGCCACACATATTTGTTCAAATTCAGTAACATCTCCAAATAGTGCTTCAATTCTCCCAGGTTCTACAAATTCACCTGTAGTTGTTTTAAATGTGTCTTTGACTCTTCCAGTAATGTACAGATTGCCTTCATCATCAATTCTTCCCCTATCTCCAGTATATAGCCATCCGTTTTTAATAGTGTTATTTGTGGTCTCGGGATCATTATAATATTCTTTCATCACATATGGCCCTCTCATTAGTATTTCGCCAGTTTCAGAATCTATCTTAAGTTCAACTTCTGGTTGTGCTTTACCAACAGAACCAGGTTTATCAGTAATTTCACCTGGAAGTTGAGTGCATATAGCACAATTCTCCGTCATTCCATAGCCATTGGTTATGTTTACTCCAATACTTCTGTACCATACTCTTTGCGATTCTTGCATTGGTGCTGCTCCAGTTACAATAGATTTTGCTTTGCTTAATCCTAATTTTTTCTTTAAAACCATTTTAAGTAAAGAAGAAACTATAGGTATACTCAATAGTTTATTTAACTTTTCTTGAGGAAATTTGGATAATATACCCATTTGAAATTTTGTGTATATTCTTGGAACTCCAAAAAACACTGTTGGTTGAACAGAACCTAGATTTTGAGCAAATGTTTCTAAAGATTCTGTAAAAGAAATGGTTCCTCCATATCTAAAACAAGTAAATTCCACTACAATTCTTTCAGCAATATGATTTAATGGTAAATAAGAAAAGAATGAATTTTTTCCATTAAAATCTACCCTCAATGGATTGTGCTCTGGAGTTGTTAAGCATTCTGTATTTTCATTAGTTTGATAATCTAAAACTACTCCCTTGGGCGTACCGGTTGTTCCAGAAGTAAATATGATTGTCCACATATCACTATGATCTGGATAAAAATCTTCCTGCTGAGGTTCAAATTTATTTATGAAATCAAACCATTGATGACCCTCAGAAATTTTTGAGCAATCCTTATAGTGAGGAAATGCAATTAACGGCATATCATCTGGAATTCCGTTTTTAATTTCATCCCATGTATTTACTTTACCCATAAAAAGGGCGCTTACATCTCCAAATTGTAAAAGACTTTGCAGTTCTTTGGAATTTAAATTTGGAAAGAAAGGAACAGATACATATCCTGCCATATATATGGCTAAATCGGCAATAATCCATTCTCTACAATTTTTAGACATTAACCCAATATGACTTTTAGGAGGTAGCCCGAGGGTTTTTAATCCAGTAGCTAGTTTTCTAGCCATTTGACCAGTTTCTCCCCAAGTATATTCTTCCCATTTATCCTCAAATGGTTGTCTTAAAAAAGGTTTGTCTTTTAATTTTCTTTCCCATTCATAGAAGCGGAATTTGAATTTATTATTGCTTTCCATAATTAGTTTTTTAGTATAGTTTTTATAATTTAGGCAAGTTCAATACCTTTTTCTATAGAAAATGAATATAGAATGTAACTTTTTTATTTAAAACTACAAAAATATAAGAATTTCTAATTTGATTCCCTGATAGAAAAATCACAATCCATAAAATATTTTTGTAGTTTTAAAATTGCATAAGCAAATATAATGAATAGAATTATTTCTAAAATAAATAAAAACAATAAAAAATATAATGAGAACTATAATTTCATGTTGAAGTTATTGGACGAACTTGAGGGACATTTACATAATGCAAGGCAACAAGGATCTGCAAGGCAGATCAAAAGAGCAAGGGATAGAAAAAAATTATTAGCAAGAGAAAGAATTGAGTTATTACTTGACAAGGATAGTCCCTTTTTAGAACTACTCCCTTTATCGGGCATGCTTAATGATGAAGGTTTTGGTCCTGGAGGCACAAATGTTGCAGGAATAGGAATAGTTTCTGGCAAACTATGCATGATAAATTCAAATGTTGGAAGTAAGAAGGGAGGAGCAGTTGATTTTGCTACTGTTTTTAAAAACTTAAGAATAAGCAATATAACCAAAGAGAACAAGTTGCCAACTATACAGTTAGTTGAAAGTGGAGGAGTTAATTTGCCAGATCAGGCTAAGATATTTAATTATATAGGAGAATTGTTTAGAGAAATAACAAAAAGATCAAAATTAGGACTTCCCACTATATCGATTGTTTTTGGAAACGCAACTGCAGGTGGAGCATATGTGCCAGGAATGTCAGATTATGCAATTTTTCAAAAGAAAGCAGCAAAAGTATTTCTTGCAGGCCCACCTCTTGTTAAAATGGCAACTAATGAGATCACAACAGATGAAGAGCTAGGTGGAGCAGAAATGCATAGTAGAATTTCAGGAGTTTCAGATTATTTAGCTGAAGATGAGTTGGATGCTATTAAAATTGCAAGAGATATAATGAAATGGATTAAGGTTGAACAACCTCATTTTTTACCAGAAAAGAATATTAAGGAACCTACATACAATACAGAAGAGATTCTTGGAATACTTCCAAAAAACAATAAGACACCATTTGATATTAGAGAAATAATAGCTAGAATTGTTGATGGTTCAGAATTTTCGGAATTTAAATCAGAATATGGTAATACGCTAATTACAGGTTGGGCAAAAATTCATGGTTATCCTGTAGGAATTATAGGTAATAACGGTGTTATATTTTCAGAGTCTGCAAATAAAGGAGCTCAATTTATTCAGCTTTCAAACAAAAATAATATTCCTTTAATTTTTCTTCAAAATACTACTGGTTATATGGTTGGAAAGATATATGAAGAGGGAGGTATAATTAAAAATGGAGCAAAATTAATTAATGCAGTTGCTAATAGTGAAGTTCCTCATATAACATTAATGATAGGAAATTCTTATGGTGCAGGAAATTACGGTATGGCTGGAAGATCTTATGAACCTAGATTTTTATTTACTTATCCTAATGCTAAGATAGGTGTTATGGGAGCTGAACAACTTGCTGGTGTTATGGATATTGTTAAAATGAGTTCAGCAAAATCATTAGGTATTAAAATCGATAAGAAGAAATTATTACAGGAAAAAAAAGATTTAATAAAGCAAGTAGAATCTAAGGAGTCAGCTTGGCATTCTACATCTGAACTTTGGGATGATGGAGTTATAGATCCTAGGGAAACCAGAAATTATTTAGGTTTTACACTAGCTGTGGTCTATAATCAAAAAATAAAAGGTGCTGATACATTTGGCGTATTTAGAATGTAATATGAGAAAAATAAAAATTAATTCGATTTTAATTGCTAATAGAGGTGAGATAGCTTCTAGGATAATTAGAACGTGCAGTAAAATGGGAATAAGAAGTATTGCTGTTTATAGTGATTCTGACAAGCATTCAAGATTTGTCTCCCAAGCAGATATTTCATATTATATTGGTGAAAGTAATCCTGAAGATTCATATCTGAATCAGGATATAATCATAAGAGCAGCTAGAGAGTTAAAGGCTGATGCCATTCATCCAGGATATGGATTTTTATCTGAAAACATAGAGTTTGCTAAAAGGTGCAAAAAAGAAAAAATAATTTTCATTGGTCCTAGCCCAGAATCAATAGAGGCTATGGCCTCTAAGGCTAATGCAAAGAAATTAATGGCAAAAAATAATGTTCCAATTATACCAGGATATAATAATAAGGATCAGAGTATAAAAACATTTAGAAATGAAGCAAAAAAAATAGGTTTCCCAATCTTAATAAAAGCATCTGCAGGAGGTGGAGGAAAAGGAATGAGAATAGTTAATGATTTATCAGAATTTGATTCTTCAATAGACTCAGCAAAAAGAGAAGCTATGAAATCTTTTTCTGATGATCATTTGATTCTAGAAAAATATATTTCTTCTGCGAGACATATAGAATTTCAAATTATGGGGGATAACTTTGGAAATATCATTCATTTATTTGAAAGAGAATGTAGTATTCAACGTAGATATCAGAAAGTTATTGAAGAAAGTCCTTCCCCGGTATTAGACAATAAAACTAGATCACTAATGGCAAAAGTTGCTATAAATGCAGCAAAAGCAATAAATTATAATAATGCAGGAACAGTAGAATTTATTTTTGATGAAAAAACTAAAGACTTTTATTTTTTAGAAGTTAATACAAGACTCCAAGTTGAACATGTAGTCACAGAAGCCATTACTAATTTAGATTTAGTTAAAATGCAAATTGAAATATCAATGGGAGTTTCAATTGAATTAAAGCAAGATGATATAATAACAAATGGATATGCAATTCAATGCAGATTATATGCTGAAAATCCAAAGGATAATTTTTCACCTCAGACTGGAAAAATTGTTAAATTTTTATATCCTGAAATTGAAGGATTAAGAATGGAATCTTCTGTTGAAGATAATAGTATGATTCCTGTTTATTATGATCCCATGATTGCTAAAATCATTGTTTGGGGAAAGAATAGAGATGAAGCTCATAGTAAAATGAATTACATGCTAAATAATTTGGTATGCCTTGGAGTTAAAACAAATCAATCTTTATTATTAAATATTATAAATAATAAGGATTTTCAAGATGGCAAATATGATACTCATTTTATTCAAAACAAGTTACATATATTAGAAAGAGTTCAAGATAAAATTAAAATAATTGCCATAATAGCATCCTCTATTTTTTCTTGGTGTAACAGAAATAAAAAAAGAAATTTATTAAGAGCTTTACCTTCTGGATGGAGAAATAACTTTTATGATTTTGAAAAAGAAAAATATTCTATTGATGATATTGAAATAGATTGTAAATACAGATATTTAGGAAAAGAATTTAATTACATTATCTCAAACAATAGTTATAATGTTAGTATAGTTAATCTTTATAATGATACATTATTAATTGAAGTAGATTCTATTTTATATAAGTTTATAATTGTAAAAATTAATAATGATCTTTATATTCATAATGAAGAATTAGGAAATGAGAAGGTAGTAGTTGAGAGTAAATTTCCAGAAAAATCTAAAGATAAAATTATTGGCGGATATGAATCTCCGATGCCATCACAAATAATTAAAATATTAGTAAAAGTTGGAGATAAAATTAATGAGGGAGATGAGCTTTTAATTTTATCTTCAATGAAAATGGAAAGTTCAATAATAGCAAATAAATCAGGAATAGTTAAAGATATATTTGTTAAGGAAGGAGAAAATGTTGAAGCGGGTTATTTATTATTAAAAGTCGAATAGATGAATTTTTATAACAAGAAAGATATTCAAAATATAAAATCATACAGATTTGATTTTATTGAAATAAGTGAAGATGATCACGTTTTTACAATTATCTTAAATCGCCCAAAAAAGAAAAATGCTTTACATCCTCAGATGATCAATGAAATAGCTTTTGCTATGCATTATGCACATTTCAATAATTCTATTTGGATAGTTGTCTTTAAAGCAAATGGTGATATATTTTGTGCTGGAGCAGATCTTAAAGCTATAATAGGAGATATTGAACCTCATAATTCTACAATACCAGCTCCTGAAAAAGAAATTTTAATGGGGGATCTTTTTAATTCTATAAATAAACCCACCATCTCCGTTGTAGAAAAAAATGTTTATGCAGGCGGGTTTTTAATATTAGCTGGATGTTTATATGTTATTGCAGATGAAAATTTAAGATTCAGTTTGCCAGAAGTTAAAAGGGGTCTTTTCCCAATGCAGGTCATGGCTAGTCTAATTCAAGTAATGCAGCCCAGAAAAGTTTTAGATTGGTGTGTTAGAGGATATAGTATTTCTTCAATGCAAGCAAAAGAATATGGCCTTGTAACACATCTTTCAAATCAGGATAATATTGATAATGAGTTATCTAATTTAATTAAGGAAATACTAGAAAATTCACCCACCGCTATTAGACTGGGATTGGAAGCATATAATTATATAACTAATAATCCTGATCAGCATAAATATTTATTAGAAATGTTGAATAAGGCAATAAAATCTAATGATGCTAAGGAAGGAATTAATGCATTTAAAGAAAAAAGAAAGCCTAACTGGAAGGGAAACTAATTTTATTATATTTGGGATCTAAAAAACAAAATAATATGCTAAATAAGCAAGTCCTTTTTACTAAAAGACCAATTGGTACCCCTGATGAATCAATTTGGAAACATGTTGAATCTAAGGTAAGAGATTTACAAGACAATGAATTCCTAATTCAAAATCACTATATATCTTTAGATCCAGCTATGAGGGGATGGATGAATGACGCACGCTCTTATATAGCCCCTGTACAATTAGGAGAAGTAATGAGAGCAGGTACAGTTGGTGAGATAATTAAATCTAATAATGAAGATTTCAAGATTGGTCAATTTGTTTCAGGATGGGGAGGTGTTCAAGAATATTGTATAAGTTCAGGAGATAATTATAATAAAATTTATCCTGGTGATATGCCATTACCTACATTTCTTGGATATTTAGGAATGCCTGGAATGACAGCATATTTTGGAATTCTTCAGGAAGGAAATATTAAGAAGGGTGATATAGTCTTGGTTTCAGCTGCAGCTGGGGCTGTAGGTAGTTTGGTAGGGCAAATTGCCAAAATAAAAGGATGTAGGGTTATTGGAATAGCTGGAGGAAAAGAAAAGTGTGAATTTCTTGTTGATGAATTAGGGTTTGATGATGCAATAGACTACAAAAATGAAGAAATCTACACTTCATTAAAAGATAAATGTCCTAATGGAATTGATGTGTATTTTGATAATGTTGGAGGAGAAATTTTAGATGCTGTTTTAACTAAAATTAACAAAAATGCTAGGATAGTAATATGTGGAGCTATATCTCAATACAATAATAAAACTAAAGTAATGGGTCCTTCAAATTATATGTCATTATTAGTTAATAGAGCTAGTATGAAAGGTATGGTAGTTTTTGATTATAAAGAAAATTATATGAAAGCTCTTACTGATATAGCAACTTGGTTTAAAGAAGGAAAGTTAAAAAATAATGATACAATTATTGAGGGAATTGAAAACTTTCACGAGGCATTTCTTAAACTATTTTCAGGTGATAAATTAGGGAAGCTTGTATTAAAGATTGTATAATAATAAATCAATAAATAAATATTATATTTAAAAAAACATATAAAACAGAACCTATAATCATATTAAAAAAATAACAATAAGATGTCAGTAGCAATTTTAGTAGGCATATTTACAGGATCAGCAGTTGCCATAGGAGTCGCTTTATGGCTTACACTAAGAAATAAAAAGAAATAGATAATGAGAAATAAAATCTCTTTTTTAGATGACCTGTCAGTTCCGGTAATTGCAGCTCCATTATTTCTAATTTCTGGACCTAAACTTGTCATAGAGTGTTGTAAAAATGGAATTGTTGGTACATTTCCTGCACTTAATCAAAGAACAAGCGAGGGTTTTGAAGAATGGTTAATTCAAATTAAGTCTGAGCTTGATGAATTTGAAAAGGAGACAGGTAAAAAACCTGCACCTTTTGGTGTAAATTTAATTGTCCATAACACAAATCCAAGAGTTAAGGCTGATTTAAAAATATGCATTAAACATAAGGTGCCTATAGTTATAACCTCTCTTGGAGCAGTTTCAAGATTGGTTGATGCAGTTCATAGTTATGGAGGATTGGTATTTCATGATATTGTAAAAAAAAGACATGCTGAAAAAGCAGCTGAAGCTGGGGTTGATGGATTAATCTTAGTTGCTGCAGGTGCTGGAGGACATGCTGGAACAATTAATCCTATGGCATTAATATCTGAAATTAAAAGTATTTTTGATAAAACTGTTATACTATCTGGATGTATAAGTAATGGCAGGGATGTAGCTTCAGCATTACAGATGGGAGCAGATATAGCATATATGGGAACTAGATTTATAAACACAAAAGAAAGTAGAGCTCCAGAAGATTATAAACAAATGATTATAGATTCAGGAGCAACTGATATTGTATATACAGCTGCAGTTTCTGGTGTGCCAGCTAGTTTTTTAAGAGCTAGCTTAGAATCTATGGGAATAACTGAAGAAATGTGGACAAGAACAGTTAAAATGGATTTTGGAAAGGGACTTGATAGTGAAGCAAAAGCATGGAGCACTATATGGTCTGCAGGTCAAGGAGTTACTAATATTTCTGACGATGTTCCCGTTCAAGAATTAGTTGATAGAATTAGCAATGAATTTAAAGAAGCCATAAAAGAGCAATCAAAACTTTTAGACAAGTATTAATTTATAGGAATTAATTCAGAAGAAACATCAAATATTGATGGTAAGAAATAATATACAATAAGAGTAATTATAATTATTGATATTATATTCATCCAAATTCCTTTTTTAAACATATCTTCTATTTTTAATAGTCCTGAACTAAAGACTACGGCATTTGGAGCAGTTGCAGTAGGCAACATAAATGCACATGATGCTGCTAGGGTTGCACTAATTAATAAAAAATATGGATGAACATTAATCGCAAGAGCAATTGTTACCAATACTGGGAGTAGCATTGCTGTTGTAGCCATATTGGATGTCAGTTCAGTAAGTAAATTAATAGTTGTAACAATTGCAAGAATTACAAGTATTAATGGGATACCATCAAGGTTTTTAAGTAGATCAGCAATCCAAAGTGAAAGTCCACTTTTTGTAAATGCACTTGCTATAGCCATACCACCACCAAATAATAGTAATATGCCCCAAGGTAATTTAACAGTATCTTTCCATACCAGTAAAGTTTTATCAACTGAATTTTTTTTGGTTGGAATAATGAATAAAATTACAGCAAATGAAATAGCGATTATGGTATCATCAATTGTTGGTATAATTGTTTCAAGATAACCTCTTAAAACCCATGCAATTGCTGTTAGAGCAAATACAATTAAAACTCTAGATTCTTCATATGAAAATTTACCCAATAGTTTAATTTGATTTAATATTTCTTTTCTTCCTTCTGAAAATTCTTCATTAGGAAATTTGTAAGCAACTTTAGTTAGATATAACCAACAAATAATTAGTAAGGTAGCGCTTATTGGAATACCAAATTTCATCCAGTCAAACATACTAATTTTTACTCCATAGCTTTCTTCAACAACTCCAGCAAAAATCATATTTGGAGGTGTTCCAATTAATGTAGCCATACCACCAATAGAGGCACTGTAGGCTATTGCTATCATAAGAGATTTACCAAAAACTAAATTTTCATTTTCTATTGTATTTGGATCATCTTTTAGTTGTGCGATAATTGCTAAACCTACTGGAAGGATCATAATTGAAGTTGCTGTGTTTGAAATCCACATTGATAAAAATGCAGTTGCAATCATAAATCCTAGAATAACTTTTGATTTTTTTGATCCAGTTATTCTAATAATATTTAGAGCGAATCTTTTGTGTAAATTCCATTTTTCAATTGCTAGGGCAATAATAAATCCACCAACAAATAAAAAAACTAATTTATGACCATAAGAGGCGGTTGTAGATTGAAGATCTAAACCTCCAGTAACTGGAAAAAGGACAATTGGAAGTAAGGCAGTTACAGCTATTGGCACACATTCAGTAATCCACCATACAGCCATCCATACAGTGGAAGCTAGTATACATTTGGCCTCATAGTTTAGTCCCTCAGGATTAAAAAAGAATAATATTAAAGTAAATACTATTGGACCTAGAAATAAACCAACAATTTTTTTTGATAAATTCATAATTAATTAAAAATTAATGATATTTGATGAATATTTTAGATTAAATAAAGTAAAATTATAATATAAATAAATTAACAAATGAAAAAAAGTCTAATAACAATTATTATTATATGCTTTTCAGTTATTATAAATGCACAGGAAAAGCAAATAAATAATTCAAGTTATAATTTTGGAGATGGAATATCATTTTCTTTTAATGAAGGTAATTATCTTTTTAATATTTATGGTTTTTTAAGACCAGCATATATTTATAATGATATTTTATCCAATGAACAGGAAGGGACGTTTAAGGAAATATCAAGACAGTTTAAGTCTAAAAATTCAAATTTATTTATTGAAGGTAGAGCCTTTAAGGAAAAGGTAAGTTTTACAATTCAAATGAATTATAGTAGTTCACAGCCATTAGTTGAAGCTTTTATTGGTTATCATATAGATAATTCAACCACAATTTATTTTGGAAAAAGACAAGTCTTCCATAATAATTTAGAGATGACTCACAATGAGGACATGTTGCGTTTTACTGACACGAGTCTTCTTGGTCAAAACTATACTCAAAGTAGTGAAGAATTTGGAATATTTGTTGAGAGTAGCTTTGGAGAAAAGTTTGTAGTAGAACCAAAATTAGCCGTTACTTCAGGTGATAGAAAAAATTCATTTGGAGAGGATCCCAGAGATTCTGATCTTGGAGGTTTCAAATTAGGATCTAGGCTTAACCTGTACCCATTAGGAGCCTTTAGCGATGGAAATGAAATTACTACAGTTGATTTAATTGGTGAGGAAAATCTAAAAATACAATTAGGGGGTGCATATTCTAAAACCTTTGGAGTTAGTAGCTCTATGGGAGAAGATCATCCTGGATTATATGATAGTAGTGGAAATCACAATTTTCCTGATTATTCACAATTATTTTTTGACTTACTATTAAAGTACAAAGGTTTTTCATTTTTGTTTGAATATGCTGATTCATATACAAATAACTCAAGTCTGGTATATACAGATGAAAATGCATTTAATATTCTTATTCCACAACATATTAGTGAACACCTGATTTTAGGAGATAGTTACAATGTTCATTTAGGATATATGATTCAAAATGGATTTGGAGTAGATCTTAGATATGAAATGGCTAATCCAGAATTTGACATGAATACAGAATCATTATTACAATCATTTGATAGTTATGGATTAGGTATTTCTAAATATCTGGACGGAAATAATCTAAAAATGCAATTGGGTGCTTATAAAGCAGATTTTGATTCAGGAAATGAAATAACTTATGGAGAATTTTTAGTACAAATTGCATTTTAAATATTAATTATTATTAGTTTCGTCATTATAAAATTATAAAATTATGAGAAATTTATACATCCTATTATTATTCTCTATTACTTCCTTTAGTTATGGTCAGGATAATAATTCTCTATTAAATCATTATAAACAATATTATGAGCAAATGAAATCTCAAGGAGATATTCAAGGAGTAATAAATGGTTTAACTCACTTAAACATATTAGATCCAAGTCAAGCTAGAGCTGATACCCTTGCGGTATTATATATGAATGAAGGAAGACATGTTCAAGCTTTAAATACAATTGGGATTGAAAGCAATAAAAACGATTCTGATATGGCAGTTGAAGTAAAAGCAATCTCACTTCAATTTTTAAACCAGCTTGATAGATCTATTGTTCATTATGAGGAGTTGTTTAGAAGAAAACCTAATCCACTAATTGCATATGAATTAGCTGATATAAAAATTCAATTAGATGATCTGATGGGAGCTACTAAAAATATAACTTTTGGAATAGCAAATTCAAATAATGATGTTATGAGAACTTATTATGAGTCTCAAGGTCAATATCAGGTTCCTATGAAAGCAGCTTTTTTGTATTTAAAAGGTTTGGTAAAATTTAAGGAAAATAAGGAAGAAAATATAGATGCAGCAATTGCTATAATGGATCAGGCATTAGTGATAGCACCAAATTTTAATTTGGCAATGATTAGTAAAGATGCATTGAATGCTCAAAAGAAGAAAGATTAGTTCTCAATTTTTTGATTTGATCTTTCAATTAACTTATTTATCTGATATATAAAATTCGAATTAGCAGACAATACATCATTTATTCTGTTTTTCTTTTGTTTTTCATCAATAATATTTGATGTAAAATAGCTTTCAAGTATTAGAAATTTTGTTTCTAATACAGAAATTCTAGCTATAATTCCAGGTTTATTAATTGATTTTGGCGTGCTTTTTTTTAAACTATCAAAGAATCTACTAATATATTCTTTATTATCCTTAAAGAATGAAAATTCATTATTTTCCAATGAACTAATTACTTCTTTTAATTCTTGATATTCAATCCAATTATTTAAAACATTTATAGTAGTTAAACTTATATTGTCTATTCTTACAGTATTAATTGAATCGGAATAATAAACCATTTTTTCATAATTCTCTTCAGAAGAACTTTTGTTTTGTTGTTCATTACAACCTAGAAGGATAGTATAAATTATAACTAGACTTAGTAAACGAAATTTAAGTATCATTTTCATTTTCTATTAGTAGTTGATAAAATTAGACCTTTTTTGGTTTAGAAAAATAATATGTAATTAATATTAGTGCAAATACAATTGGCTCCCAAGTTAGAACATATAATGGCCACTGAGTAGTTAGAATTAAAGGATTATCCACTGCAGGTGCCTCAGCTAAATACATATAATTTGAACCAATATAAAAGTTTAATGGCATTATTATAGCTAGCAATACATTTACGGCAATAAATGCTCTTAACCATGAATATGTTCTTAGTTCCATATTCAAATGATTCCTTAAATAAATAGGGAAGGCTATAATAATTGAATGTTTTATAAAAAATTGTAAGTAGAAAAAGTTAACATTTCCGTTGTAATTATCAATTAGAGGAGTTAGTATAGACATCGTTCCACCTATAATTCCGAAATAAAAAAGAAACTCAAATAAAAATTGTCTTTTATTTTCTGGTATAAACATAATTACGCAACAGATCAATGCAGAAATTCCACAAAGATGTATTGGAATTTGTTTGTCTAATGTCCAGGTTCCATTAATTAAATGAATAGTATGATTAGCAATAGTTAAAAATATCATTATTAAGGCAATAATCTTAATAAACTTAATTCTATTGTTTTCAGAACTAATTTTACCTATATATAGAATAAATAGGATAAAAGCTATGCTACTTAATGAAGTTGTTATCCATTCAGAACTTAAAATTTCTATTGCATAATCCATAATATATTTTATGTAAATTTTTTTAAAGTTAATGAAGTTAACGATAAATAATCAAAAAACCCCCTTGAAGGGGGGTTGTGGTACCTCCAGGAATCGAACCAGGGACACACGGATTTTCAGTCCGTTGCTCTACCAACTGAGCTAAGGTACCATAAAATAAGTGTCAAATATAGATTCATTTTTATTATTGAGCAAAATAATTATTATAAAAATCCTTTTGTAAATTTGATGCTCAAGCTATAATATGAATTTAATTATTGATGTAGGAAACACTAATGGTAAAATTGCAGTTTTTAAACATGATAAAATTGTTAAAGTAGACACTGTCAAAACCTCAAACATCATACAAGGGATAAACAAATTTACTCAGAAATATAAGGCTATCAATAGGGCCATTATATCGAATGTTTCTATTAGTGATAATCGTGAAATAAAGGAACATTTAAGTTTACAATCTATATATTTTCTATCAGAAAACTTAAAATTACCTTTTAAGAATCTATATAAGAGTAAAGAAACACTTGGTTCTGATAGAATAGCTCTTGCAAGTGCTGCAATAAAACATTATCCTAATTCAAATGTGTTAGTTATTGATGCTGGGACTTGTATTACGATGGATTTTATTGATAAAAACGGCAATTATCATGGTGGTTCTATATCCCCTGGTATTGATATGAGATACAGTTCATTAAATAACTATACATCTAATTTACCTGAATTAGAAAAAAAATACCCACATGATATTATTGGTTCTTCAACAGAAGATTCAATTCATTCAGGTGTAATTAATGGAGTTATCTTTGAAATTAGAGAATCTATATCAGAATATCAGGGAAAGTGTAAGGATATTAAAGTCATTTTGATTGGAGGTGATTCAGTTTTCTTGTCTAAACCATTAAAAATTAGCATCTTTGCGAATCGAAATTTTTTATTAGAAGGTCTAAATTTTATTTTGAATTTAAATATTGACAGTTGATAAAACGAATTTTTTTCATAATAATATTTTTTATATGCTATAATTTCCAAGGACAAGAAGGAACTTCTTCCCCTTATTCATTTTATGGTATAGGAAATCTTAAGTTTAAGGGTACAACAGAAAATAGAGCTATGGGAGGACTTAGCATATATACTGATAGTATTCATATGAACTTTAGAAATCCAGCTTCATATGTTGGTAATAATATGTCTTCCTTTAATAATGAGGCCAGATTGGTCAAATTTACTGTCGGTATTGGTCATACAACAACAGAATTAGAAACTTCTGATTCTTCTGATAATGCAAATACTACAACATTTGATTATTTAGGATTGAATATGCCTATGGGCAAATTTGGTATGGGATTTGGGGTAATTCCTCATTCTTCTGTTGGTTATAAATTAGAGTCTAGAAACAGTATTGATACACTGCAATATAAATACTCAGGAAATGGTGGTGTAAATAAAGTATTTTTAGGATTTGGATATCTTATTTCTGATAATCTAAGCATTGGTATTGATGTCCATTACAATTTTGGAAATATTCAGAATAGTGCACTAGAATTCCTTTATGATGATGAACAGCTTCTATTGGATTATCAAGCTAGAGAAATAAACAGATCAGATTTAAGTGGCATTAATTATAATTTAGGAATTTCATACAAACCAATGATTAATGAAAAAACCCAATTAGTCACCTCTTTTACCTATTCACCTAGTTATAATTTAATTTCTAAAAATAAGAGAACTTTTGCTTCTGTTATTGTAAGTGAAACCACTGGTATTGAATATCCAATTAATGAAATTGAGGTTGATTTATTATCATTAGGACTTGAAGAAACGGACTTAAAAATGCCTTCTAAGATGTCTATTGGAGTAGGAATAGGATCTGTTAGAAATTGGTTTATTGGTTCAGAGTACAATATTATAAAAAGCAGTGTTTTTTCTTCTGATCTTTTAGATATTCAAAATACTTATTTTGAAGACTCTTCTGTTTTGTCTATAGGTGGATTTTATATACCTGACTATAATTCTTTTAATAAGTTATGGCAAAGAATAGTTTATAGATCTGGTATATATTTTGAAAAAACAGGATTAAATATTAATAATCAGTCAATTAAAGAGTTTGGCATATCTTTTGGATTAGGTATTCCAGTTAGTAGACTTTTTTCAAGCATGAATACTGTAATTGAAATTGGGAAGCGAGGAACTACTGATCAAAATTTAGTTAAAGAAAATTTTATTAATTTTCAATTGAGTTTGTCTTTAAATGACAGATGGTTTATAAAAAGAAAATATAATTAATTATGAGATTATACAGATTAGTACTAGTATTAAGTTTTTTATTAGTGTCACTAAATGTTAATTCACAAACTAATGAGGATGATATTAATTCATTATCCATTTTTAGTGAGTATGTAAAGGCAAAAAATTATGATGCTGCTTATGAGCCTTGGATGGAACTTAGAGAAAGAAACCCAAAATTCAATAGTGCAATATTTGTTTACGGTGAAAGAATTTTAAAATATAAAATTGAAAATTCTTTAGACGAAGAAAAAGTTAATTACATAAATGATTTGGCAAAGCTATGGAATGAAAAAAGAATTAATTTTCCTAGAAAAACTCCGCTTGGAGATATATTGGCAAAATCTGCCCAGCTTCTATATGATTATATGAGTGAATTGAATATGACTAAATCTGATGTATATGACAAGTTTGATAATGCATTTATAACAGATTCAGAAACATTTAACAATCCAAAAAATTTATACACATACTTTAAATTGATTGTTATGCTTTATGATGAGCAGCTAAAATCTGCTGAAGAACTTTTTACTAAATATGATGAAATTTCTGAGAAGGTAGAAAGAGAAATTAAAAACTATACTAATAATGTTAACAAGTTCTTATCTGAAGAGATAGATAAGAAAATAGAGTTATCTACAAAAGATCAAAGAAAAGTTAAATCATTTAATAGTTTTTTAAAGGCATACGATCAAATTTCTAAAGGAATGGAAATTGATCTTGGTGATAGAGCAAATTGTGTCAATTTGCTTCCATTATATGAGAAGAATTATGAAGAAAAGAAAGATGATGGAATATGGCTTCAAAGAGCTTTGAATAGATTATTTAACAAGGAATGTGTCGACTCAGAGCTTTTTGTTAAAATTCTGCAGCAAAAAAATATGTTAGAGCCAAATGCATCTACATCTTATTATTTAGGAATTATTAAATCTAAGGAGGGTAAGTCAGCCGAGGCTCTTGAGTATTACAATCAAGCAATTCAGTTAGAGAATGATAGCTATGAAAAAGCAAAGATATTATTCAGAATTGCAACGAAATTTAGGAAGGACGGCTTGTTTTCTAGGGCTAGATTATATTATGCTAAAGCACTTAGGTTTAACCCATCTATGGGAAAATGTTATTTAGCTATTGCTCAAATGTATGCTAGTAGTGCAAAAAATTGCGGATCTGATAACTTTACACAAAGAGCTGTTTATTGGTTGGCTTCTAAAGAAGCACTTAAGGCAGGCAGGGTTGATAGCAAACTAAAAAAATCAGCTAATCAAAGTTCAAGAAATTATTTAGCAAAAGCTCCTCAAAAAAGTGAAATATTTTCTTCAGGAAGAGAAGGTGAAATAATTAAAGTAAGATGTTGGATAGGAAGATCTGTTAAAGTGCCTAATCTATAGATTTGAAAAAAATTAGTTTTATTATATCTTTTTTTCTATTGATTTCATGTAATAATGATTTGGAAAATGTAATTGATGTTGGTTCAGAAAAATCATCTGTTTCATCTGCTGTTGATATAAACACGGTTTATACTGATTCAGGACTTGTTAGTTCAATATTGAAAAGCCCAAAAATGTTCAATTTTACTAATATGGATTTTCCATATTTTGAATTTCCAAATAAGGTTGAAATTACGGTGTTTGATAAAAATAAGAATAGGAGTATAATTACGGCAGATTATGCAATCTCATATTCTAATACCAATTTGATTGATTTAAGAAAAAATGTTGTTATCATAACCCACCTAAAAGACACACTAATGACTGATCAAATGTATTATAATAGAATAGAAGAGTGGTTGTTTACAAATTATCCTTTTCGATTTATTTCAGCTGATAAGGATATTTATGGATCAGGATTTGATTCTGATAAAAGCTTTGAAAAAATCACTTTCTTAGATGTAAGTGGTTATGTAACATTAGAAGAATAATCATTAAATTTATAATATGTATAATATTCTATTGGCATTTAATAGACTAATGCTATATTTATTTTTATTATGAAGTTATTAGGGTTTCTTAAATATGCTTATCTAGGTTTTTGTATAATATTTTTTATAGAATTTCTTTTAAATTTTAAAAGTGATTTTTATAGGTCAATAATTTTCTTAATTTTTTCAATCTTATCAATTGTTATGTTTTGGTTTAGAAATAAATATCAAAAGAGATTTAAAGAAAGAGGTAAATTATAATTTCTTATGTCTGATATACCAATAATCATTATTTCTCTTATTTTTTCTGCTTTTTTCTCTGGTATGGAAATAGCCTATGTTTCCAGCAATAAGATTTCGATTGAAATTGAAAAAAAGAAAACAGGATTTATTTCTTCAATAATAAAAATACTAACAAAGAAACCATCAAAATTTATTACTACTATGCTGGTGGGTAATAACATTGCTTTAGTAATCTATGGATTTACAATGGGAGCATTATTAACTAGAGAATTTGAGTTTAATCTAATTAATCAAACGCTTGTTTCAACATTTATTATTCTTATTACTGCTGAATTTTTGCCAAAAGTATTTTTCCAGATTTATTCTTTGAAATTTTTTAAACTCTTTATACTACCAGCCTATTTTTTCTATATAGTTTTCTATTTTATATCTGATTTTGTTATTTGGGTTTCCGATATTTTTTTAAAAACATTTTTTAATTCAAAGAGTGATAACAAGCAAATGCTCTTTTCAAAAGATGAATTAGGACATTATATTGATGAACAAATGGATGCAGTTGAGGAAGATCAAGAAATTGATAGTGAAGTTCAAATTTTTCAAAATGCATTGGACTTTTCAGAGTTAAAGTCTAGAGATGCAATGATCCCTAGAATTGAATTAGTAGCAGTTGAGATTCATGATTACATATCCAATTTAAAGTCATTATTTATTTCCTCAGGTTATTCTAGGATTTTAATTTATAAAGACACAATTGATGATGTTTTAGGATATGCTCATTCCTCGGATTTATTCAATAAGCCAAAAACTATCAAATCAATATTAATGCCAGTTGAATTTATTCCCGAAGCAATGCTTATTAAGGATGTACTAAATTTATTAACTGCCAAAAGGAGAACTATAGCAATAGTTTTGGATGAATATGGGGGTACATCTGGAATGATAACTATTGAGGATATAGTTGAAGAGCTTTTTGGAGAAATTGATGATGAATTTGACAATAATGAATTGATTGAAAAAAAGGTATCTGAGAATGAATATGAATTTTCTGCTAGAATTGAGGTAGATTATCTTAATGAGAATTATAAATTAAACCTTCCAGTTAGTGAAGAATATGAAACCTTAGGAGGATTAATTGTAAACAGTACTGAAGAAATTCCTAAAATAAAAGAAGAAATTAGAGTGGGTGATTTTTTGTTTAGGATTCTAGATGTTTCCAATACTAGAATAAATTTAGTTTCTCTAAAGATAGATGCTTAAGTTTTCATAATTAACAATAAAATACTACTTTTGGCCACTATATTTAAAATTAATTTTAAATGGCAATTTTAAATCAAATACGACAAAGATCATTGTTTTTAATAGTAGTTATTGCAATGGCATTATTCTCTTTTGTATTAGCAGATGTAATAAGAAATAGCAGTGGATTTTCTCTGCCAGATCAAAATGTTATTGCAACTGTTAATGGGATTGAGATGGAGAGAGAAGATTTTATGAGAAAAGTTGAAAATTTAGAACGCCAAAACAGAGGTTCAAGAACAAATGTTCAATCTATGAATACTATTTGGGATGTTGAATTGAGAAAATTGATATTAGCTTCTGAATTTGATAAACTAAAAATTACTGTTGAAAGAGATTTAATGAGAGATTTATTAAAAAGCAATTTATTATCATTTGATGAATTTAAAGATTCTCAGGGTGAATTTGATCAAAGAAAATTAAATGAGTTTATATCTAACTTAAAAGAAATATCTCCTGAGACAATGGATTTACAGGGAGCTCAAATTAATTATGAATCTTGGAATAATTATGAATCAACTCTTGCATCTTCAGGGCTTGAAAAGATATATTTTGATTTGATAAGATCAGGAATCAATTCTACTGTCTTTGAAGGGAAAACCCAATACAATTATGAAAATGATAATATTGATTTAAAATATATAAAAATCCCATTTTCAACTATACCTGACTCATTGGTTAAGGTAACAAAATCTGATGTAAAAAAATACATGCAGAAAAATGAGAGTGATTATAAGGTTAAAGCTTCTAGAAATTTAATATATGTTAAGTTTGAAGAAAACCCATCTAAACATGATGAAAAGCAAATTGAGAGTCAACTTACAGAATTACTAAATGATCGTGAAGAATTTGATTTTGAAACGAAAACAAATAAAAAAGTATTAGGATTTAAAAATACTAGAAATGATGAGGAATTTTTAAATCTAAATTCTGCTATTAAACTATATGATTCTTATGTCTTTGAGAATTCTTTCTCAAAAGAAATGATGCCTATAATCTATTCTTTAAATAAGGGAGAGGTATATGGTCCATACAAAGAAGGTGAATTTATAAAGATTACAAAATTAGTAGATACTAGAAGAATCCCTGATTCTGTTAAGGTTAGACATATATTAATTCCATACAGTGGATCTTTAAGAAGTGATCCTAATGAAACAAGAACAAAGGAGCAGGCTGAGAAAAAGGCAGATAGTATATATAGAATTGTTGTAAGAAGACCTAGCAAATTTAAAAGCCTATTATCATTATCCTCTGATAAAGCTAGTAATGAAAATGATGGTGAAATTGAATTTTCATATATAGATGGATTTGCTCCTGAGTTTAAAGATTTTTCTTTTCTAAACAGAGTTGGTAAAATATCAGTTGTTGAAACTGATTTTGGTTTTCATATTATTGAAATCTTATCTCAATCTAAAAGAAAAAAGGCAGTTAAAGTTGCAAATTTAGCTCTTAAACTTGAAGCTTCTGAACGAACTATAGATAGTATCTTTAATATTACTTCAAAATTTGAAATAGCAATTGAAAAATCTAATTTTAGAGATGTAGCCAGTGAATTTAATTATAAAGTTAGTCCTGTTAATAATATTAGAGAACTAAACGAAAATATTCCTGGAGTAGGCTCTCAAAGAGTAATAGTAAGATGGGCTTATAATCCTGACACAAATCTTGATGATATAAGACGATTTAATCTACAAAATGGAGATTATTTAGTTGCAATGCTAACTTCAATTAACTCAGAAGGATTGATGTCAATTGATAAAGCATCTATTACAGCTATTCCTGAAATTAAAAAAGAAAAAAAGGCTAAAATGATTATGGATAAGATAAAAAGTAAATCTTTTAATGATATCTCATCCAGTCAAAACCAAACAATTCAAACTGCTTTAGCCGTTAATATGAAAAACCCTGTTCTTTCGGGTACTGGTAATGAGCCAAATGTTGTTGGACATGCTTTTGGAATAGGTGAAGGAGTAATGTCGAAGGGTATTATTGGAAATAAAGGAGTTTTCTATGTAAAAGTTGATAGGATAAAGTATGCTAATGTGATGAGTAATTATCAAAATTATATGAATCTTTTAAATTCAATAACTCTAGGTTCATATAATTCTAAAGTTTATGAAGCTCTTTTAGAATCTGCTGAAATCGAAGATAATAGGTCCTTGTTTTACTAATCTAGTATACAAGATCCTTATAAGGAATAATTTCATTATATCCTTTATTGCTAAAATAACTCAAACTTGATTTATTTCCTGTTACAAGTATGAAGTCTCCACCCCAAGCACCAAGACTCTTAACAACACCTGATTGGTAATCACTAAATAGTCTATTTTTTATTGGCTCTATATTTATAGTCTTTGATATAATTTTTTCATGTTCTACAATTAATTTTTCAAATTCATTTAATGTATTTGATTTAATTATAGATAAATTAATTGAGTTGATTTTTGGGATAATATTATTTATGTCATTAGACATGGATCTGTAATTTTCTATTGCCTCTGATGTGTTTTGTTTATTACCTAAATAGACAAAAAATAAATTTTCTTTGAATGATGGATTAAAATCAGCATCTTCTATTATTCTGCTATTTTTATTCTTTACATATGTTATAGGATTAATTTTATTACAACACGCAATATCATATCCACTACCCTTAAATGTTAAATCAAGTAAATCGTAAGGATCAATTTTTGCCCATAGTGATAAATTATTAATTAAAGTAGAAGAAGATCCTAATCCCCAATTTTTTGAAAATTCTAATCTAGTAGTAAATTCAGCTCCTATATTAGAAAAAACACCTTCTTTAAGTTTTTCAATTCCATTAAAAATTGAAATGAGTTTATCAGAATATTTATTTTTTTTGTTTTTATATGAAAATTTATTTTTTGAAATAACAAAGCATTCACTAAACCAAATTTCGTCGTTAAAATCGTAGCTTATCCAATTAATTTCTTTTTTATTATCTGTATATTTTACTTCAAGATTTTGTGATAATTTTGATGGAAGAGCTAATGCTAAAGCACCATCCAATACTAAGTACTCAGATGTTAATAATATTTTACCATTGCTTTTATATTTCATTAGATTTGCGAAGTTTGGTTATATAGCTTTGAACATTGTTATTACTAACAATTTCATCTTTAAAATATTCTACAGCTGATTGTTTTTCAGATTCTGTTGCTTCTAATGAATTCAAAATATTAATTAAGTGCATTTTCATGTGCCCCCTCTGAATGCCAGATGTTATTAGCGATCTTAAAGCACCATAGTTTTGAGCAAGACCTACAGCGGCAGTTATTTCCATTAATTCTTCAGCATTTGGGTCATCTAACATGTTTAATGCTAGCTTAACTAGAGGGTGAAGATTTGTTATTCCTCCAATAGTTCCTAGTGCTAACGGTATTTCAATTGAAAAACGAAAAATACCATTTTCAATTTTAGCATGAGTCAAACTTCTATATTTTCCATCTTTTGATGCATATGCATGAATTCCAGCTTCAATTGCTCTAAAATCATTTCCGGTTGCAACAGCAATAGCATCAATCCCATTCATGATACCTTTATTATGGGTAACAGCTCTATATGTGTCTAATTCTGCTATTTTAACAGCTTGAACAAACTTTTCACAATAGCCATTAAAATCTTCTTTTTTATTTAATTTTTCAACCTTACATGATACTTCTGCTTTAACAAGACAATCAGGAACATAGTTAGATAGAATATTCATTATAATTTTAATGTCATTAGATTTTATTATGCAATCTTTAAACATATCAGTTTTATCTTTAAATGATTTTGAAATTTGTTCTAAACAAGAATTTATAAAATTAGCTCCCATTGCATCAATAGTATCAAATGAAACACTAATTTGATAATATCCCTTCATATCAAAGGTTTTGTCAATTAATGAAATATCAATTATTCCTCCACCTCTTTTTTTCATATTTGTTGTTATGCTTTCAGTATCCTGAATTAATGTGGGCTTTATATAATTAAAATAAGAACTAATGACTTGTTTATCTCCTGTATACGTAAAATGAACTTGACCTGTTTTTATTTTTGAAATTACTTTTGCTTTAAATCCTCCTAAATCAGACCATAACTTTGCTGATTTTGATGCTGCAGCAATTACAGAGCTCTCCTCAATTACCATAGGAATACTATATTTCTTGCCATTTATTAAAAAATTAGGAGCTATTGAAAAAGGCAAATAAAAATTACTCAATGTATTTTCTGAGAACTCATCATGAAGTTTTTGAAGTTTATCATCTTCATTCCAATACTGTTTTAACACACTTTTTGCCATTACTGTATCTGTGAAGAAATTATCTACTATCCAGTTTATCTTTTCTTCTTTACTTAGTTTTGAAAAGCCACTAATTTCTTTACTCATTTTTGAAATTTAATATAAATCAAATATAATATTCTACAATAATAATATATTGCTAATATAATTTATTATAGAAAACCAAAATTATTAGATAATTTATAATATTTTAGTGAATCTTATAATTTATACACTATGACAGATTCAAATATATTAGCTAATCAAAAACAATTTTTAGGTCATCCAGTTGGATTATATATTTTGTTTTTGACTGAAATGTGGGAGAGATTCTCTTACTATGGAATGAGAGCAATTTTAGTGCTTTATCTAGTTGGTGAGGTTGGGATTGAAAATGCAGGATTAGGCTGGAGTAATGAAGACGCTCTTGCTTTATATGGATGGTATACAATGTTTGTATATGTAGCCTCAATTCCTGGCGGAATTATAGCAGATAAGATATTAGGACAAAAGAAATCAGTTTTTGTTGGCGGAATGTTACTGGTTGCAGGACACTCTGTTCTAGCAATAGAAGCCATGTGGGCATTTTATACTGGACTTACTTTAATAGTTATGGGTGTAGGTATGTTAAAGCCTAATATCTCAACTATGGTTGGAGGCCTATATCCTAAACACGAGCAGGATAAAAGAGATATGGGTTTTTATATTTTTTATATGGGCATTAATCTAGGTGCTGCAGTTTCTGCATTACTAGTTGGATATATTGGAGAGACTATTGGATGGCATTACGGCTTTGGTTTAGCAGGTATTGGGATGGCTTTTGGTCAGTTAACATACTGGTATGGACAGCGATATTTAACTCATGTTGGTAATCTGGTTATAGATGAAAGAGAAGAAAGTGAAAAAACAGATGGCAACCTAATTTCTGCAATTTTTAAATCAACTAATTCACTAGTAGGATTTATATTAACACTGTTCCTAGGCATCTTTATATGGCAATTTCAAGGTTCTTTAGATTATGGATTGCTAGTAATGGGATTAGCCTTTGCTGTAGGAGTAGGAATAGTAGTTTATAATGATGGAGATAAAATTGAGAAAGATAAAATTTTAGTAACCTACTTAGCTTTTTTAATTGTAATTGTTTTTTGGGGTTCGTTTGAGCAAGCTGGAGGTTTATTAAATGTATATGCTAAACAAAAAACAGACTTGTTAATTGGTAATTTTTTAGTTCCAGCAAGTTGGTTCCAATCAGTCAATGCTATTTTTATTTTAATATTTGCCACGGTAGTTGGTAGTTTTTGGGTATGGTGGAAAAATAGAAAAAGAGAATCTTCTTCCTTATTTAAAATGGCAATTGGAGTAATTATAATGGGGTGGGGCTTTTTCTTTATGTCCGCAGCTTCTATGCAATATGAGGCAGAAGGATTATCAAGTATGCATTGGTTGGTGTTAGCTTATTTATTCCATACTATTGGGGAATTATGTGCCTCTCCTGTAGCATTATCTTTTATTACAAAACTTGCACCTGATAGATGGATGGCTTTTATGATGGGGGCCTATTTTGCAGCGACAGGGTTAGGTAATAAGGTTGCAGGCCTATTGGGTGAATCAGCTACAGAAATGGGTGAATTTGCAATCTTTACTGGTATTGCAGTTTTTTGTACAATCTTTGGTTTATTAGTTCTGCTTATAATTAAACCATTAAAGAGATTAACTCATAATGCAGAAGGATTTATCGCTTAAGAAAATTCATATGAATCAAAATTCTAATGCTGAGTTTTTTAAAACGAGTGTCTTAGGGCATCCTTCACTTTTATTCGTCCTATTTTTTACAGAAATGTGGGAAAGATTCTCGTACTATGGGATGAGGGCTATTTTAGTTATTTTTTTAACAGGCCTTATTACTGGCGATAATCCCGGTTGGGGATGGACTTCTTCAGAAGCATTGTCATTGCTTGGTACATATGCAATGTTTGTTTATTTAACTCCTCTATTAGGTGGTTGGCTAGCAGACAATAAAATCGGTTATAGAATGGCAGTAGTTATTGGGGCACTCTTTATGACTTTAGGGCATGCTTCAATGGCTGTAGAAACGCCAACATTTCTATATATAGGAATTACTTTCTTAATAATAGGTAATGGTTTTTTCAAGCCAAACATGACTTCTATAATTTCTAAAATATATGAAGGTAGAGATGATAAAAAGGATGGAGCCTATAATATTTTCTATATGGGAGTAAATGCTGGTGCTTTTATTGGAATTATGTTATGTGGATGGATTGGGGAGAAAATAGGCTGGAACTATGGTTTTGGATTAGCAGGTATTTTTATGTTTTTAGGAATGCTGCAGTTTTATTATGCACAACCTTTATTTGGAAATATTGGGGATAAACCAGATAAGAAAAAAGTTAATGAGATACAAACAAGTAATAATACTGAAAAACTTAATCCTTTTCTATTAACAGATTATATATTAATAGGAATTTTTATTGTGTGTGCACTTATTTTTATTGTAAATGATCCATTAAGTAAAATAGGAAATATTCAGACATTCAATTTTACAGTATTTGGGATGGGGGATTCTTTATTTTATGCATTATTGGCTGTAATTAGTTTTATTATAGTGCTAATTATTAGAATTCCTAGGTATTCTAAGATTGTTAGAGATAGGATGATTGCTTTTTCAATTTTCTGTTTATTTACTGTTTTTTTCTGGGCTGGGTTTGAACAAGGAGCGGGTTCATTACCAATTTATACAAGAGATTTCACAGACAGGTTTTTAGAAGGTGGTGCTGCAACAATATTTAAAATAATTGATTTATTAGTAACAGTTATTCCTCTTGCTATAATTACTTATGTCCTTATTAATTTATTTAGAATAACATATAAGAGAATAGCATTGTCTAACACAATATTGGGACTTAGTTTTATAATTATATGGGGAATTGTTATTTATAAATTATTTATTGAATTTCAGTCTACTGAAACTGAGGTCCCTGTTACTTGGTTCGCAATATTAAATTCATTATTTATAATAGTTTTTGCACCATTATTTACTAAATGGTGGGATAGTGAATATAATCCGCCAGCTTCTGTAAAATATTTTTTAGGATTGGCCTTATTAGGTGTTGGCTTTGGCTTTTTAGCTTTTGGTGCACGCAATGTTCCATCCGGAGCTGAAACTGCAAGTTTAAGTATGATGTGGCTAGTATTAGCGTATTTGTTTCATACATTGGGAGAACTTTGTTTATCTCCAATGGGATTGTCTTATTTGAGTAAGTTAATACCTGCAAGAATGATAGCATTTATGTTTGGAGTATATTATTTGGCCATAGCTATTGGACAGAAATTAGCACATTATATAGGAGGCGATATTGATAAGATTACTCAGGAATATAGTTTGTCAGGATTTTTCTTAATTTTTACTATTATACCAATAATATTAGGAGTTTTATCGTTATTATTGCATCCTCTAATTAAAAAATTAATGCACGGAATAAAATAAATAATATGCTAAGATCTCTTTTTACAATATTGATTATTTTTAATATTTTTCAGATTCATTCACAAGAGATAAATTGGTTAACTCTTGATCAAGCACTAGAACTTCAAAAAAAGAATCCGAAAAATATTATAATGGATGTTTATACAAATTGGTGCGGTCCATGTAAAATGTTGGATCGAAATACTTTTCAAAACAAAGATGTATCAGAGTATATAAATAAACATTATTATGCTGTTAAATTTAATGCTGAAGGAGATGCAGAGATAAATTATGATGGAAGATTATTTGTTAACCCTAATTATCAGCCTGAGAAATCACAAAGACGAAATGGAACTCATGAGTTAACTAGATATTTAAATGTAAGTGCATATCCAACTATTATTTTTATGGATAATAGCGCTCAATTAATTAATTATGTAAGAGGATATAAAACTCCTCAGCAGATTGAATTATGGTTAAAGTTATTTAAGGATGAGGGATATAAATCAATTAAAACTCAAGATGAATTTAACAAGTATTATGAGTCTTTTGTTTCAGAGTTTTCCTCTACTAAGTAGTTATATATAATTTTTGCAGTTTTATTACTTGCGCCTCTTCCTCCCAGACTATTTTCAAGTTTATTATAATTGCTAATTATTTTTGCTCTTTCTTCTTTTTCTAAAATTATGTTTAGTTCTTTTATTAGATTTTTCTTAGAACAAGTATTTTGTATTAATTCTTTTACTATCAACTTATTTGCAATTAAATTCACTAATGAAATATAATTTAGATTTTTTAATAAAATTTTTCCAATTAGATAGGTAGTCCAGCTTGATTTGTAACATACAATTTGAGGCACTTTAAACAAGGCAGTTTCTAGTGTAGCAGTACCTGAAGTTACAATAGCGGCTGTACAATTTTTTAATAGTTCATATGTTTTGTTCTGAATAATCTCAACATTACTATCTTTTACATAATCCTGATAGATTGATAATTTTTGAGAGGGAGCAGCTCCAACAATGAATTTATAATCTTTAAATTCTGAGACCACACTTAGCATTATAGGCAGCAATTTTTTAATTTCTTGACCTCTACTTCCTGGGAGTAAAAGAATTGTTTTATCCTTTGATGTTTTTTGGCTTAATTTAGAAGTGTCTTCACTAATTTCATCCATTAAGGGATGACCTACAAAAGAAACATCAAAATTATGTTTTTCTTTGTAGAATTTTTTCTCAAAAGGCAGTATAACGTACATTTTATCAACCACCTTTTTAATTAATTTTATTCTACTTTCTTTCCATGCCCAAATTTGAGGAGATATATAATAGTGATTTTTAAAACCATTTTTTTTTGCCCATTCTGCAATTCTTAAATTAAATCCTGGAAAATCTATGTATATTATAATATCTGGATTATACTTAAGAATATCAGATTTACAAAATGAAATATTTTTTATTATTGTATATAGATTTAAAAAAACTTCAAGAAAACCCATGTAAGAGTAATCCTTATGGTGCTTGGCAAGGCTATTTGTTTGTTCATTCATCAAATCACCACCCCAACACCTAAAACTATAGTTCCTGTCCAATTTTTTTAATTCTTTAATTAAATTAGACCCATGTAAATCTCCAGATGCTTCGCCAGCAATTATATAATATTTCAAATTATATTAAGTTTAATATTATTGTAATTATTGCAATTATAATTGTAGCCATTAATACCCCCTTTGCTCTATTTTCTTGTCTCTTTTTTATATATACAAAAAAAACAAAGAGATTCATGATTGCCCCCAAACTTATTAGCTTACTTAATAATCTTTCTTCAAAGGATTTGACAATAACTTCAATAATAGATGGATTGTCATTTAGAAATAAAATTGCAAGTACTAACCCAGATATATTTGCAATAAATCCAGTTATAAGCCCTATTATAATTTCCTTTTTAATCATTTAGATTCCATTTAGATATTCTATCAATTTCATCATATGAAGTCATATCATATTTGACAGGAACTATTGATATATATCCATTGTTTAATGCCCATTGATCTGTGTCTTCCCCTTTATCAAGATTAATAAATTTACCAGTTAGCCAGTAATAATTTCTACCATTAGGGTTTTTTCTTTTATCAAATGTTTCTTTCCAATAAGAATTTGCTTGTCTACAGATTTTGATTCCTTTATAATCAGTTCTATCAATTTTAGGAAAATTAACATTTAAAATTATATTTTTTTCTTTAGACTTTTCTAATACATTTTTTGTAATAATTTCGATGTATTTTTCACATTTTTCAAAGTTTGCATTCCAATTATAGTCCCAAATGGAAAACCCTATTGAGGGTATGCCTTCAATGCCAGCTTCAACAGCTGCGCTCATTGTTCCAGAGTAAATAACATTTATTGAGGCATTTGATCCATGATTTATTCCTGAAACACATAGATCTGGTTTTCTTTTTAAAATTTCATTAACTGCTAGTTTGACACAATCAGCAGGTGTTCCTGAAGTACTATATTCAGTTTGAGGACCATCGTCTATATACTCTTTTTTACAGTATAGTGTATCATTAACTGTTATTGCATGGCCCATTCCACTTTGAGGACTGTCTGGCGCAACAACTACAACTTCACCAACTTTATTCATAACTTTAATTAATGTCCTTAATCCAGGAGCAGTAATTCCATCGTCATTGGTTAATAGTATAAGGGGTCTTTTTTTCATTTTTATCTAAAATAATCTATACAAAAGTAAGTAAATAAATAATTGTAATGTTTAACAAAAAATTATACATATAATAGAAGATAATGATGTATTTTCGAATCATTATTGATATATGAAGAAAAATATTATTGTAATATCATTAACTTTTATTCTGGGGCTAGCTTCATGTAGCTTTACTTCTAGTAATTTTGATCAAACAGATAAAGATAAGTTGCTTTTGCAACTTATATCATATGTTTTAGATCAAGGACACTTTGTTGAAAAAGAAATTAATGATGATTTTTCCAGTAAAGTTTTTAATAAATACTTAAATATAATTGATCCTTATAAGAGGTATTTTTATAAATCAGACATTGAGGAATTCAAAAAATATGAAGATCAACTTGATGATAAATTTATTAATGCAGAAATAGACTTTTTTGATTTGACATATAATAGGGGGCAAAAAAGATTTAATGAATCAAAACTTATCTATGAGGAGGTATTAGATAACCCTTTTGATTACCAAATAGATGAAAATTTTAATGCTGATTTTGAATCTTTAGATTATGTAAAAAATAAAAGTGAAATGAAGGATAGATGGAGAAAACAGTTAAAATTTTCTTCAATTGAAATCTATGATGATTTATTAGAGGAGCAAGAAAAGGAATTAGAAGATGATCCATCATATGTAAAAAAATCTAATTCTGAAATTGAATCAGAATCTAGAGAATCAACATTGAAAACTTTAAACGAGATGTATGATTTTTATGAAGATATTACTAGATCAGATTGGTTTAGTTTTTATATAAATTCTTTTGTAGAGCAATATGACCCTCATACGATCTACTATAATCCTGAAGCTAAGGATAGATTTGATGTTGATATGTCTGGAAATTATGCCGGTATAGGAGCTAGATTATCAAAAAAGTTTGACAAAATTGAGGTGGTAGAAGTAATCTCTGGCGGTCCAGCATGGAGACAAAATTTACTAGAAGTTGGTGATATTATTTTAAAGGTTCGTCAAAATGATCAAGATGAATCTGAGTCTACTAGTATTTTAGGGATGCCAATTAGTGATGCTGTAAAATTGATTAAGGGTCCTAAAGGAACTAATGTAATATTAACTATAAAAAAAGTTGATGGTGAAGTTGTAGATTTAAAAATAAAAAGAGACATAGTCCTTTTAGAAGAAACATATGTTAGATCTTCAATTGTAAGTAAGCATGAAAATTTATACGGTTTTATAAATCTACCAAAATTTTATATTGATTTTGATAATTCAACTAGTCGTGATGCTGCAAAAGATATTAAGAAGGAAATAATCAGATTAAAAAATCTAGGGGTTAAAGGCCTAGTATTAGATTTAAGAAATAATGGTGGAGGCTCCCTAAAGACTGTTGTAGAAATGGCTGGTTTATTTATCCAAGAAGGACCAATTGTACAAGTAAGATCAATGGATAAGAAAAGTCAGATTTTAAGAGATAAGGATAGATCGACAATATGGGAAGGGCCACTAGTGATTCTTGTAAATGAATTTTCTGCATCAGCATCTGAGATTTTAGCTGCTGCAATGCAAGATTATAAAAGAGCTATTATAATTGGCAGCAAACAAACATATGGAAAGGGAACTGTACAAAATGTTCTTGATTTAAATAGAATGGTTAGAAGTAATACCAATGGTGATTTAGGTGCATTAAAGTTTACAACTCAAAAATATTATAGAATAAATGGTGGCTCAACTCAATTGGAAGGTGTCAAAAGTGATATTGTAGTTCCAGACAAGTATACCTATGTGGATTTTGGTGAAAAGGATCAAGAAAATCCTCTTGAATGGGATATGATAGAGCCAGTTTCATATGAGCCTTGGAAAAGTTTATTTGATTATAATAAGACTATAGATGCTAGTAAAAATAGAATGAAATCAAGTGAATTTATTAGTTTGATTGATGAGAATGCCAAATGGATTAAATCGATTCGAGATAGAGATATTTATACTTTGAATTATAGTAAATTTAAGAAGGATTTATTATTAAATGAGGAAAAAGCAAAGAAGTATAAGAAACTCTCTGATTATTCTTCTGATTTAACATTTAAATCACTTCCATATGAAATTGATTTAATTGCTAAAGATTCAAGTCTTGGAGAAAAAAGAAAGAGGTGGCATAAGAATTTATCTAAAGACATTTATGTAAATGAGTCTTTAAATGTCTTAAATGATTTAAGACTCTCCTATGTTGAGAGATAGTCTATTCTGCTTAATTAGAAAATTTTGAGAAATCCCTTTTTTAATGTTAAAAAAAATTTATCTGGGATAATTAGTTTAGTATTCATTATACTAGTTGCATTAATTGCTTTTTTTGCATATGCTATTGCGCCTGATAATTCAAAAAATGCAAATCAAATGCATTTATCAATTCATTCAAAGGCTCCAGGATTTGAAGTGGATATGTTAGTAATTCCTAATCATATAGAGCCCCAATCGTCTATAAATAAATTATTATATGGAGATAAGAATCCTGATATAGAGATTCCAATTATTAATTATAAAATCAGTAATGACACAATCTATTATCAAGAATTCAATCAATTTGATTATAAAACTCTGTCTTTGCAATTAATTGAAGGATCTCCAATAATGCATAAGAAATTTTATTTTGGAACTGATAAATTTGGAAGAGATGTTTTGAGTAGAATTATAATAGGCGCTAGAATATCATTTTCAATAGGTTTTGTTGCTGTATTTATCTCTTTAATAATTGGTTTAATTATGGGCTGTCTTTCTGGATATTATTCTGGATTTGTTGATCAAACAATAATGTTTATAATTAATGTGACATGGTCGATTCCTACACTTTTATTAGTTATTGGTATTACTTTGGCATTGGGCAAAGGATTTTGGCAGGTTTTTATTGCAGTTGGTTTGACCATGTGGGTAGAGGTAGCAAGAGTTGTAAGAGGCCAAGTAATATCATTAAAGCAAAGGGAATTCATAACTGCAGCTCATGTTCTTGGTTTTAGCGACTTTAGAATAATCACAAGACATATTTTACCAAATATAACTTCACCTTTAATTATTATATGTGCTGCTAATTTTGCAGCTTCAATTTTAATTGAAAGTGGGCTTAGTTTTCTTGGTCTTGGAGCACAACCCCCAATGTCAAGCTGGGGATCAATGATTAAGGATCATTATAACTATATAATATTAGGAGAGCCATTTCTAGCAATTGCGCCAGGTATATGCATTATGATGCTTGTTATGGCTTTTATGCTACTTGGAAATTCTTTAAGAGATGTTCTGGATGTTAAAAATTAATTTTGTGGTGGATACTGAATTAATATTTTATTTACAAAGAGTTTTATTTGTTCTTCTTTCTTTACTCTCTTACTAGGAATATATCCTTTTCCGACTCCTTGCCATATTAGTTCATTTTTTTCATAATCAACCAAGTCAATAAATAACACTCCTTCAGAATAATTATGATAATAATACGTATTGTACCATGGAGCAAGAGATGAACCGTAACCATAATAATCATAGTTTGGATAATAATTTATTTTTTTATTTGTTTTGGTAAAGAAATTAACCATAAGGTCTGGTTCAATTGAGCTTTTTCTAAGCCCTTTGCTTGATAGCTCAACATCAATTGCATTAAGAATTCTTTTCTTGTCAATGTCATTTATTTCAACTTCATCTACCCCTTTTTTAGAAAAAGCATATGTCTTGTAATCATTGAAATTAATTTTATCATTAAAGTCAGAACTAACTCTAATAGCATTACATGAGGATAAAAGTAATATTGCAGATATTAATGTAATCTTAATTATGGTTTTCATTTTTATTTATATTTTTCAATTAATTTTTCATCAACCATATTTGGAATCGTTACTTTAAGAAGAGGTTCTTTTTTCATTGCTCTCTTGATTTCAAAAATAGAAGCTTTATTTCTAGCCCAACTCCTTCTAGAAATACCGTTATTCACATCCCAAAACAACATAGACTTTAAATTGTCTTCACTTTCTTTAGAACCATCAATAACCATACCAAAACCTCCGTTAATAACTTCTCCCCAACCTACACCACCACCATTATGTATACTTACCCATGTTGCCCCTCTAAAACTATCTCCTATTACATTTTGAATTGCCATATCAGCAGTATACTTTGATCCATCATATATGTTAGAGGTTTCTCTAAAAGGCGAATCTGTGCCTGATACATCATGGTGATCTCTACCCAGTACTATAGGACCACTAATGATCTTCTTTTTTATAGCTTTATTAAATTCTTTGGCAATTTCTATTCTTCCTTCAGAATTTGCATATAATATTCTTGCTTTTGATCCAACTACTAAAGCATTTTCTTTAGCTTGCTTTATCCAGTTTATGTTGTCTTTTAATTGTAGCTTAATTTGATTGGGAGATCTTTTCATTATTCTTTCAAGGACTTTGCAAGCAATTTCATCAGTTTTATCTAAATCTTCAGATTTTCCACTACAGCAAACCCATCTAAATGGACCAAACCCATAGTCAAAATACATTGGGCCCATAATATCTTGAACATAGCTTGGAAATTTAAAATTAACTCCATCTTTGCTCATTACATCTGCCTTTGCCTTGGATGCTTCCAAAAGAAAGGCATTACCGTAATCAAAGAAATATGTCCCTCTATTAGCATGTTTATTAATTAGTTTCGCTTGTTCAACTAAACTTTCTTTAACTTTTTTCTTGAAAAGTTTAGGGTTTTGATAAATCATTTCATTTGCTTTGTCAAAGCTCAATCCAACAGGATAATAACCTCCTGACCAGGGGTTATGCAATGATGTTTGATCGCTTCCAATGTCAATATGAATTTTTTTATTGTAAAACTCTTTCCATACATCTATTACATTTCCATGATATGCTATGGATACTACTTCTTTTTTGTTTATTGCATCTTTAACCCTGTCTACAAGTAAATCCAAATTATCAATTATTTCATCTACCCAACCTTGTGAAAACCTAGATTGAACAGCTTTTATATTTACTTCTGCACAAACTGTAATACATTTTGATATATTCCCAGCTTTTGGTTGAGCTCCGCTCATTCCTCCAAGACCAGAGGTTAGAAAGACTTTTCCTTTAGGATTTTTTCCTATTTTTCTAAAGGCATTTAATATTGTTATTGTTGTCCCATGTACAATTCCTTGAGGTCCTATATACATATAACTTCCTGCTGTCATTTGACCATATTGAGTAACGCCTAGTGCATTAAATTTTTCAAAATCTATTTTCTTTGAATAATTTGGAATTACCATTCCATTGGATACTACAACTCTAGGAGCATTTTTATTTGATGGAAAAAGACCAAGAGGATGTCCAGAGTTGATTACAAGGGTTTGTTTGTCTGTTATTTCAGACAAATATTTCATACAAATTAGATATTGAGCCCAATTTTGAAACACAGATCCGTTTCCACCATATGTTATTAATTCATGTGGATGTTGAGCCACATTTTCATCTAAATTATTTTGAATCATTAACATAATTGCTGCAGCCTTCTTTGATTTATAAGGATATTGATTAATTGGCCTGGCATACATTTTATAGTTAGGTCTATACCTATACATATATATTCTGCCATATCTGTTTAATTCTTCATTAAATTCTTTAATTAATAAACCATGATGTTTTTTGTTAAAATATCTAAGAGAATTTCTAAGTGCTAATTTCCTTTCACTTTTTGTCAAGACATTTTCTCGAATTGGAGCATGATTTATTTTTAAATCATATTTTCTTTTAGCCGGTAGCTTATTGGGAATACCCTTTCTAATCTGTTCTTTAAAAGTCATAATTAATATTAATTAGTATATGGATTATAACTATATGGACAATGTCTGCAACTACTTTGGCAACAATAGCCTCTTTTTAAATGATATTTTTCAGTATAGCATTTATATCCTTCTTCTGTTATGTAATAATCCATTTCATCCATACTTGTAGAATGATAACTAGCTAAGCAAAGATAAAGGAAATTCAATTTAATTTGAATTATCTTTGAATGATTGAAATGAAAAAGTATTTAGTATTTATATTGTGTGTCTACTTTTTACAAAGTTGTGGTTCAAAAAGAACTATTTATAATTATGAAGATGATAGAAAGGAAATTACTTCAAAGAAAAAGAAATCTAAAAAGAAAAAAACCAAAAAAATCGACGAACCTATTATTCCTGTGGTAAGAACTACTGAAGATTATATTGAGTATTATAGTAGAATTGCAATGGATGAAATGAGGCAATATGATATACCTGCAAGTATTACATTAGCTCAAGGTATTCTAGAATCTGGATCTGGTAAGGGAAGATTGGCTGCTAATGCAAATAATCATTTTGGTATTAAATGTCATGATTGGAATGGGCCAAAAATTTATCATGATGATGATAAAAAGCAGGAATGTTTTAGAAAATATTCATCACCAGAATTTTCTTTTAGAGATCATTCTATATTTTTAGCTTCGAGAGATAGATATGCATCACTTTTTAAATTAAAAAAAAATGATTACAAGTCCTGGGCAAAAGGACTAAAAAAAGCTGGGTATGCAACTGACAGGAAATATTCCCAAAAATTAATTGATCTAATTGAGAGATATAAGTTGTACCGTTATGATAATATTGTATTAAAAAAGAAAAAATCAAAACAAAAATTTTACAAAGTTAAAAAAGGAGATACACTTTATTCAATTTCAAAAAAATTCAATGTTTCCATTGATGATTTAATCAATTATAACAGGTTAAATTCTGAAGGGATAAGTATAGGTCAAGAAATTATTGTGATCAAAAAATAGTATTCAAGACACCAACAAATTTTTAGAAAATATCAAAATAGTGGACCAGTGAGGATTAGTTTGATACATGCCTGTACCAATACTCTGTTGATCGTCTTGAATAGCTATTAAAATTTAAATTTTTGAAACAAAACTTCACAAATTTAATTTAAAATTCAATGTAAAAAAGACGCATGTCCTAATTTAAATCAACAATTAGTTGTTAATAAGCTAATTAAATTTCTTTGCTACTAATTATTAGAGATCCTGTATTTTGAGTCCATGATTGATCTACTCTGAAACCATATTCTTCACAGATTTTTTTTACAAGAATTTTCATTCTTTCACTGCTACCAGTAATTACCTCAATATCCTTATTACCTAGATTATATTGAGTGATTAACCAATTAGCAAGTACTTCCTCAACTTGAGAATACTTTAACCCGTGTAAATCAATTTTAACCAATTATCAGTGAAATGAATAAAGAAAAATTTATTTAAGTTTATGCTTAATAGATTCAAATTTCTTGAATTCTTCTTCAGATAGAGCTCTTAGCATTAAGGATTTAAACTGCTGATCTAGATTTACTTTATTTGGAGAGACTCCATTTTCAGCTAAGTAACTAGCTTTTTTTTGTGTAGAATATATTGCCCTACATACATGATTCATTTGATTTTCATCAAATCCAATTTCTTCAAAAAGCTCATAGTTTAATTTTTTTACTTCCTCAATTGAAGAATATTGTTGAGATTGAGCAAAACTTGAGAGAGATACTAAAAAAATAACTAGGAGTAAAAACCATTGTCTCCAGTACGTTCTATAACAAAGTTTGACTTTTAAAAATTCATATAATTTTTTCATTGTAGAATATTTTATTTAAATATAATATTTATTTTTTCAATTTTAATATTTCAATCATTTTAATAAATTGAATTGACAGCTATTTTAAAATCTTCGCCTATATTAAAATTAAATTCACGTGATCTTGACATAAAAAGACCATAGTGTTTCTTTTTTGGATTTATCCAAAAGTGAGAGGTTTATTTAATTACAGAGAGATGAATAAATAATTATTCTATAACAATCATATTAACGCCTTTTTCATTTAAGGTATTAATCACATCTCTTAACCTTTCATTTTTTAATTTTTCAAATTGCACTCCAACATCTTTTAATCTTTTTCTTAGTAATTCATATACTTCATAATAAGAATCTGAAGGTCTAAAATCTACGTTTGGAACATTTCCTCCAAGATAAGCTAATTTTCCACCAATCATCTTTTCGAACCGTACATCATCCTGTCCAGTCCCTGTTTCTTTAAGTTGAATCAATTTTTTTTCAAGATTTAAAAAATCAAATTCTAGACTATCTACCAATGATATTAATTCTTCTTTTTGATTAGTATTTGAAAGTATAGATTTTAAATCTAATAGTTGCCTCCTAACAATTTCCATAGAATTTATATAATTAGTAGTTACATTTATATCATCATATATTTTTTTCATCAAATCGTTTTGAAGTATTATATCTTCCATGGTTCCTTCAGAATGAGGATCTTTTATTACTTCTAGCTTCTGAGTCATTACATTATCACCCAATTTTAAATGAACATTATATGTTCCTGGAGGAGACATTATTGATAACTCAAACGGAACTTTTCTCTCTCTATTTTTATCAAGAGATACCCATTCAGCATATAAAGGCTTTGTCCTTAATATAATTTCATCAGTACTTTCACCTTTAAAATCCCACCATACTCTGTTTATTCCTTTTACTCCATCTTTCTTAATAGTTTTTATAGTATCATTATCAGAATTTGTTATTATGATTTCTACTTCTTTTTTTTCCTTTAACCAATAATTAATCGATGCGCCAGTTGGAGGATCAGAACCTGTCGATGCTTCAGGAAACATTTGAAGGCTACTTGTTACGTTATGAAATCTGTAAGATGGTTTTATTTTAAATAAATACATATCTTTTTCTAGTATGCTTTTATTCATTTGCTGGAGAGGTGAAATATCATCTAATATCCATATTCCTCTACCATAAGTTCCAAGAATAAGATCATTAAAATGTTCTTGAATATCTATCCAATACATAGGAGTATGAGGTAAATTGGACATCATTTCTTGCCAATTTTCACCATCATCAAAAGACAAATATAATGTGTTTTCTGTTCCGAGGTATAAGAGTCCTTTTTTAACTGGATCTTCTTTCACACACCTTGTATAACTTAGATTTCCTTCTTTAATACCATTAGTAATTTTCTTCCAAGATTTTCCAAAATTTTCTGTTTTATATACATAAGGATCAAAGTTTCCAACTTGATGGAATTCTATTGTAAGGTAAGCTTTTCCAGCACTCCATTTTGAAGCTTCAATATTCCTAACAACTCCAAGTTTGGGAAGATTAGGAATGTTTTTAGTAACATTACTCCATGTCTTTCCATTATCTTGACTGATATGAACAAGACCATCATTTGTTCCTGCCCACAACACACCTTTTTGTACTGGAGACTCATCAAAAGCATAAATAACATTAGCATATTCAACAGCAATATTATCTCCTGTAAGACCACCAGAAAATCCTTGCATTTTTTCATCATCTAATGTTAAATCAGGACTTACTACATCCCATGATTGACCATCATTTGTTGTTTTATGTACATATTGACTTGTCACATAAATAGTTTTGTTGTCGTGTGGAGAAATCAACAGAGGAAATGTCCACTGAAATCTGTACTTTAATAATGATGCGTGACTTCCAGCTGTAAATTCTGGCCATACCTCTAGTTGTCTAAACTGCTTAGTTTTCTCATCGTATCTAGTAACAATTCCTCCAAGGGGTCCATATCCTGATGCGCTAGACCATACAATATCTGGATTTTTAGGATCTGCAGTTGCAAAACCACTCTCACCACCTCCAACAGCTCTCCACATACCTGACTGTATCATTCCAGGACCAAACCAGTTTCCTGTCCTACTCCTACTTGGCCCCTTCATCGATGGACCATCTTGCCTATTGGTTAAAACATTATAAGGTATGTTATTATCAGTAGTCACATGGTAGAGTTGAGCTATAGGTAAAAATGTCCTTAACCATGATTTTCCTCTATTTTGAGAAATAGAAATCCCTCCATCTCCAGCCACTGCCATTCTATCTCCGTTATTAGAATCTATCCACATTTCATGATGATCCCAATTTGGAGAAGATAATTGTGAACGATTTTCTAAAGAAATACCACCATCGATACTTGAAAAAAATCTGTAACTAATAAAATAAACTTCATTAGCGTTATCTGGTGAAGCTGTAGTTCTAGTGTAGTAAGCTTGTCTAGCACCTAATTCTCTATTAGAATTTATTAGCTTGAAAGTTTTACCATTATCTTCAGACCTCCATAATTCTCCAGATTCTGTCTCCTTACCCTTGTAAGGAATACCATCTCCTGTTTCAATAAGAGCATATAATCTATCAGGTGCAGCTGGGGTCATAGCCAGCGCTATTTTACCAACATCTTTTTTAGGTAATCCATTGTCTTTAAGTCTATTCCATGATAATCCTCCATCAATAGACTTAAAAACACCGCTTCCGGGACCCCCACTTACCCTTATCCATGTTTTAAGTTTTAACTGCCAGGCACCTGCAAATAAAACCCTTGAATTATTAGGATCCATAACAATATCAGATATTCCAGTATTATCATCTATATACAAAGTATGTTTCCATGTACTCCCCCCATTATCACTCATATACACTCCTCTTTCTTTTTGCGGAGAATAAGCATGACCTAAAGCACCCACATATACAAGATTAGGATTGTTTGGATGAACAACAATTCTACTAATTCTTCCTGAATTTTTTAAACCCAAATGCTTCCATGTCTCACCACCATCTTCAGACTTATATACACCATTACCAATTGACACATTAGATCGTATTGAACTCTCACCCGTTCCTACATAAATAGTCATCGGATCAGATGGTGCAACTGCTATTGCTCCTATAGAATGAACTTCCTGACCATCAAATATAGGTTTCCAGTTCAATCCCCCATCAACAGTTTTCCATACACCGCCAGAAGCTGCCCCCACATAATATATTAAAGGTTCATTAGAAACTCCTGCAACTGAAGTTAATCTATTACCTATTGGACCAATATGCCTAAACTGCATATCCTTAATCATATCATTATCTATTTTCTGTGCTATAGATAACAATGGAATAAATAGAAATATTAAAAAACAGAAATTAATTTTAATGAAATTCTTCATAGCATTAGGTTTTGGGTTATTAGGTTTATTATTAATAATGAGTATATCTTTTTCATTTGCTTTATTCTAATCTAGAAATATATACATTATCACCTTTTTTTTCAACTGAAATTAATCCTAATTTTCTTAAGCTTTTTGTTGATTTATCCCAAGCTTTATTACTCAATGCAGATTTCTCTTTTATTTCTGAAAGGATAACTTTCACATCTGATAATAGATTATATACAACTTTTTCATTTTCACCTAATTCAACTTTTTTTCTTTCAGGCTTCATTTGTGGAAAGAATAATACTTCTTGGATAGAACTCTTATTCGTCATTAACATTACTAATCTATCAATACCAACACCAATACCAGATGTAGGAGGCATTCCATATTCAAGAGCACGTAAAAAATCATAGTCAATAAATTCAGTTGCTTCAAGATCTCCTTTTTTTGAAAGCTTTAGTTGATCTTCAAATCTCTTTTTTTGGTCAATAGGATCATTTAATTCACTATAGCCATTTGCAATTTCTTTACCGTCTATAATTAATTCAAATCTTTCTGTGAGTCTTGGATTTGATCTATGTTCTTTTGTTAATGGACTCATTTCCTTAGGATAATCAATTATAAATGTTGGTTGGACAAATTCATGTTCACATTTCTGACCAAAAATAGCGTCTACTAATTTGCCTATACCCATAGTTTTATCTACTTCTATACCCATTTTTTTTGCACTCTCTCTTAATTCATCTTCCTCCATATTAGAAACATCTACTCCAGTATATGTTTTTATAGCTTCAAGGATAGGAATTCTAGGATAAGGGGCTTTAAATTCAATAGTCTCTTTACCAAACTTAATTTTTGTATTCCCATTAGAACCTAAAGAAACCTTTTCAAGTAGTTGTTCTGTAGTTTTCATCATCCAGAAATAATCTTTATATGCAACATAAAATTCTAGCATTGTAAATTCTGGATTATGAGCTCTATCCATCCCCTCATTTCTGAAATCTTTAGCAAACTCATATACACCATCAAAACCACCTACTATTAGTCTTTTTAAGTAAAGCTCATTAGCAATTCTCAGATATAGTGGTACGTTAAGAGCGTTATGATGTGTTAAAAAAGGTCTTGCTGCTGCTCCTCCAGGGATTGGCTGCAAGATTGGAGTTTCCACCTCTAGATAGTCTTTGTCATTTAAAAAACTCCTAATACTATTGATAATTTTAGTTCTTTTAATGAAGGTCTCTTTAACACTTGGATTAACAATTAAATCAACGTACCGCTGTCTGTATCTTTGCTCAGGATCAGTAAATTCGTCATAGATATTCCCTTCAGTATCTTTTTTTGGAAGGGGTAGAGGTCTTATGGATTTATTTAAGATGGTAATATTTTTTACTAAAACCGTTTTTTCACCAACCTTAGTTTTAAATAATTTCCCTTCAACACCTATAATATCTCCAATATCAAGAAGTTTTTTATAAACCTCATTATATAATGTTTTATCTTCTCCAGCACATATTTCGTCACGGTTTAGGTACAATTGAATTCTTCCAAAATTATCTTGAATTTCTGCGAAACTTGCATTTCCTTGAATACGTCTTGACATAATTCTGCCTGCAATAACAACTTCCGTATCTTCTTTAAAATTATCTTTAATCTCTTGGCTGTTATTTGTTATTGGAAATAACTCAGCGGGGTATGGGTTAATACCCATCTCAATTAACTTTTCAAGTTTTTCTCTTCTGACTATTTCTTGCTCAGATAAATTGCTCATTAAGAAATTAAATTATCTATAAGCAAATATAGTTTTAAATGATTAGGATATCAATATTAATTTTTATAAATAATTATGCTTTAAAATAAATTATGAAATAGATTAATTATCTTTATATTTCAAGATTTATATGAGTTTAATAAGAGTAATTTTATCTATTTTATGCCCCCCTTTAGCTGTTTTTGATAAAGGTTGTGGTTCAATTATAATAGTATTTTTATTATGGCTTTGCGGATGGGTTCCAGGAGTCATTGCTGCTCTAGTTATTTTAAATAATCCTAAGTATCAAAATTATTAATGAATAAAGAAGTTAAAATAAAAGATTTAGGTTTAGTTGAGTATAAGAAAGCTTGGGACTACCAAGAAGAACTTTTAAACAACATAGTGGAAGTAAAGAAAAAGAATAGAAGAGAGGGGTCTAATGATTCTACAAAAAATTATTTAATTTTTGTAGAGCATCCACATGTTTATACTTTAGGCAAAAGTGGAGATATCTCAAATTTATTAATTGACCAGAATGAACTAACAAAGAAGGATGCCAAGTTTTATAAAATAAATAGAGGAGGGGATATTACCTATCATGGTCCTGGACAAATAGTAGGTTATCCAATTTTAGATTTAGAAAACTTCTTTACTGATATTCATAAATATTTGAGATTTTTAGAGGAAGTAATAATTTTAACTCTTAACGATTTTGGTCTAAAAGCTGAAAGAAACCCAGGTAAAACAGGTGTCTGGTTAGATTATGACACACCATTTCCTAGAAAAATATGTGCCATGGGTGTTCGTGCCAGTAGATGGGTAACAATGCATGGGTTTGCTTTAAATATAAATGTAGATTTGAAATATTTTGACAATATTATTCCATGTGGTATTGAGAATAATTCTGTTACTTCTTTAAATATTGAGCTTGGTATTGAAAAGGTTGATATTGATGAAGTTAAAAAGAAGATTTTAAAGAATTTCAGAAAATTGTTTGATGCAACAATTATCCATTAGTTATTGATTTCATAAAGTTTAATTGAGTTTTCATCTTCAGTTAGTATTAGCTCTAAATTCTGGTCTTTATCAATATTATCCAAATCTATATTTGAAATAGAATATATTGGAAAACTCTCAACTAAATTTAGCTTATCATCAAATAAATATATTTTTTTTGACTGATTATCAAATATTGAGAATTTCTTTCTTTTGTTATAACTGAAAATTTTTGGTTCTGAATAATTTCCAAATGGAAGGTCTATTGATTTATTTAGGTTAGTTAATTTATTCCCATCTATAATTGAAACCAAATTGTATTTAGAATTAATTTTATGATTATTAGACAAGTTTAATTTTCTAGTTGAAACTGAACCATTCATGTCTATTTGAACTAAATTTCCTTTTTTAGATGTGCCTATTAAATAATTATTCAATCTGAAAACATCACTATTAGAAAAATTAATATTATCCTTAATTTTTATTCTAATCTTTCCTCTTCTATTTAGAATTTTTAAACCTTTTTCAGTTTTTACAATTATTATGTCTTTGTTTTTAATTCTATAATGCTTTGGTGAATAAATTATCTCATGTGATTTGTCATATTTAAACCCTTTAACGATTTTACCTTTACTATCATACATTAATAGATCATTATTTTGTGTTATAAGAAATCTATAGTTTTTATTATTATCATAATCAAAAACTGACAAAGGCTTTGTTATTTTATCTCTAAAAACCTTTGGAAAAGGCTTAACTTCTTTACCGTTTCTATCAAGAACATACAGCCTTTTATCTGTAACAAATATTAATTGTAACCTTCCATTTTTATATATATCAACTTGTTTTATTTCACCTAGTATCTTACCAGCCAATTTCTTTTTCCAAATCACTTTTCCTTGATTTGAAATCAGGTATAAATAGTTGTTATTGTCCTGAACTACAATCTCTTTAGCTTTTGTTATATGGTTTGTAACAAAATGAGGTTTCATAACAATTTTTCCTTTAATTTTTGTAATAAAAATTTTACTAATCTCTTTATCTAAACTTTCATTACTATAATTATCTATTACACCATTTATGTGTAAAATTTCATTTTCATTCACAATTTGAAACTTGACATTATTAAATTCATTTTTTGAAGATTTTAATCCAATTAATTTTGAAAAATTAATTAATGAACCATTCTTTGAATTTATATCAAATGAAGATTCTTTGGACATAAATAATTTAGACTTCTTATAATTTTCACTGTATTGATATGTGTTCTTTAAGAAATAGTTTTCAATAACTGTTTTAAGGGATTTTAGAGAATTTGAAGCAAATATGTAGTCATCTATAATTACCAATTTGTCAAGATCAATCCCAGTTTCTAATGGATTAATCAAATTGTTTATTTCTTCTGTTTCCGGAATTTCTAGTATTTCTTTGCCTTTATAGTTATTATAAGTTTTATATTTCTGGGCTTCAATAGTAGTTTTGTTAATATCATTTGATCTTAATATAACTACTTTGTTTTCTTCAATTTCACTTATTCCTATCTCAACTATTTCATCAAGAATTTTTCTCTCAATATTAATTGAATCTTTGTCAATATTTACAAGGCTCTTTTTAAGCATTTGAAAATCATCAAATCTTATTGAATAGAAATTCTTGAAATTATTAGGAATAGCATAAATTATTTTATTCTCTTTTGGTTTGGTATTTTTTAAGATGTTTTTTGATAGAGTTATTGAATCAGTTATTACAGACATTCCATTAATTAGAATTTTATCATTAAATAAATTTGCTTTGAGAAATAAATCATTATTAACATTACTGAAAGCTTCTCCAAAAATTGATTTAAAAAAATTGTTAGAAAAAGGACTTCGGACAAAAATTGAAAAGGAAGCATCTTCTGAATTTAAATTTTTATATTTTTCATATAGTTTGCTTTTATTTAATACTGATTTTTCGATTTGATTTGCTGAATTTGAAATGATATAAATACTATCAATAATTTTTTTATAAATATTATCATTACTAATTTCTAGATCAGTTTTATTTTGTCGGGTTAGAATAGTAAAACTGTTATTCTCTTTATCTCCTGAAAGACATATTAAAATGGGATTATTTTCAGATAAATTTTCAATTATTTTTCTCTGTTTTTTAAAATTGTAATTATGCTCATTATTGAAAATATTTAATGCAAGAGAATTATTTAAAATATCACTTTTAAATTTATTAGGATTGTCAATTCTTATGATTATTGAAGCGTCTTGAGGGATGAAATCATCAAGAGAGGAAGGTTTTTTATCTATAAAATTACAGCTGTATATAAAAAAAGCTATAAAAAGATATAAAGGATTTAATCTAATCTTTGATATAATCACGTTATAAAATTAAAAATTGATTTTTAATTGTTCATCATATAGCTTAAAAGATTTTCTATGATATTTTGTTATACCATATTTTTTAATTGCTAGTTTATGCTCTTTAGTTGGGTATCCTTTGTTTTTTCCCCAATTATATTCAGGATATTCTTTGTGTATTTTTTTCATATAATTATCTCTATATGTTTTTGCTAGTATAGAAGCAGCTGCTATATTTAAATATTTTTGATCTCCTTTGATTATTGTCTTGAATTCAATATTATTAATAGGTTTAAATTTGTTTCCATCTACTATAATAAAATCAACTTTATGATTTAATTTATTTATTGACTTTTGCATGGCTAATATTGAAGCATTAAGAATATTTATTTCATCTATCTTTTGGTTGCTTACACTAAATATTGCATATGCAATACAATTTTTTAGTATTATTTGTTTTGCCTCTTCTCTTTGATTTATAGATAGCTTTTTTGAATCTGTTATTAGTTTGTTTTTAAAATTTTTATTTAAAATAACAGCGGCTGCAGTTACTGGGCCTGATAAACATCCTCTTCCAGCTTCATCAGTCCCACATTCAAAATCATGATCTGAATATTGTACTTCTAACATCAGAAAATTTTGTTAATTAATCTAGATATATTGGAATGTAATTAATTTTGTAACGATATTAGCTAAATATGAAGAATTATTTTCTAGTATTTATATTATCAATTTTCATTGTTAGATCATATTCTCAACAAAAACCGCCAATGATTGATGTTAATGAAGATATTTCATTGTCAGGTTTAGCGGATTCTATTAGAAGTAACTATGGAGATCAAAAAAGCACAAGATTATTAAAAAATCTAAATGCAAAAATAGAGGATTACCTAATTATCAATCACGATGGTGATACAATAATTGTAGACACATCATTAACAATAAATAAATTTCATAAGATAAATTATTTAAGGAAAGATAATTTTGAATTAATTCCTTTTTCTAATACTGGACACACCTATAATGATTTAAGTTATAGTGTTGATAAAGTGAAACTTTTTCCATCTTTTGGTTCTAGAGCAAAACATTATAGCTATATGGAGATAGAAGATGTAAATTATTATGATGTACCAACCCCATTTACAGAATTGATGTATAGATCAGTTTTTGAGCAGGGACACTTATTGGATGCTCTTTATTCTTTAAATACTTCAAGACAATTCAATTTCACTATTTCTAGAAAAGGACTTAGATCTCTAGGAAACTATCAGCACTTTTTATCTAGCTCATCAAATTTTAGATTTTCAACTAATTATAATTCTAAAGACAAAAAATATAAACTTAGGACGCATTATGTTAGTCAAAAATTATTTGCAGAACAAAATGGGGGTATAAGAGATGAAGATATTATAGATTTTGAAAATGGTACTGATCAATTTTTAGATAGATCAGTTTTTGATCCTTATTTTGAGAATGCAGATAATGAGCTTGTTGGAAGAAGATATTATATTGATCATAGCTTTAATTTAAACAAGAAATCAGATTCTATTAAGTCAAATAGCCTAATTATTGGAAATACAATTTCGTATGAAAAAAGATTTTATAAATTTAATCAGTCTTCTGCAAATGAATATTTTGGTGAATCCTATAATTTTTCAGGAATTGATGATAAATCGAGATTAAGAAGTTTTTTATTTAAAATTGATGCTGATTATAAAACAAAAAAACTTGGAGATTTTAATTTAGGTCTGGAATATAATAACCATAAATATAGCTTTGGAAATATTGATTCTTTAAACACTGCAGGGATTCTTAATGAAATTAAACATAGTGGTATGATATTCTATGGATCTTATTCCAAAAGAATAGATAAATTTAATGTTAATGCAAACTTCTCATCCTCAATTTCAGAGGATATCTCTGGTAATACACTAGACGGCACTTTGTCCTACAAGTTAAATGATGATATAAACATAATGGGTAATATATCCATTTCTTCCCATCAGCCGAATTATAATTTTTCATTATTTAAGAGCAATTATATTTCTTATAATTGGGAAAACAGTTTTGAAAATATTGAGAATAAGGAATTTAGCTTAGAAATTAAGTCTGATAAATACTTAAATATAAGTTTTGATTACATAGGCATTGATAATTACACCTACTTTAAAAAAGATGACCTTAATGTCGTAAAACCATTTCAATACCCAGAAAATATAAATCTAATTAAATTTAGAATATCAAAAGAATTTTCAATAAATAAGTTTTTCATTGACAACCAAATACAGTATCAGAAAATTTCTAATGCTTCTGGAGTACTTAATGTTCCTGAATTAATTGCAAGAAATTCAATTTATTTCAGCAGTCATCTACTTGATAAGGCACTTTTTTTACAAACAGGATTTAGTGTTAGCTATTTTTCAAAATTTTACATGAATTCATATGATCCGCTTTTGTCTGAATTTTATACGCAAAACACTAAAAAAATTGGTGGATTTCCATTAATAGACTTCTTTGTAAATGCTAAAATTCAACAAACTAGATTGTACTTTAAATTAGAGCATTTTAACTCTTCATTTACTGGTTATAATTTTTATTCTGCTCCAAATTATCCCTACAGGGATTTTACATTTAGGTTTGGATTAGTTTGGAACTTTTTCCTTTAGTTAACTAATTGACAACTAGATACATCAAATTTTTCTCTGAAAAATACCTGTAAAATATTTTGTACATAGTAAAAAGATACTATATTTGCATCCGCTATTAGCCAAAACAGCCATTTGTATGGTTAAAATTTGTTAATAAATATTAATTTATTTACCAATTGAAGTTTTGGAGGCAAAAAAAACGGTTTTATATTTGCGTTCTGCTATATTTTATAGAAGAAGCAGATAAAAATCTATGTTCATTAAAATATTGAATGATTGACAGCGTAAAATAAATTTTCAATTTATTTTCAGAGAATAAACCATTTTGAGATGATAGATAGAATTTCTTTAGTTGTTAAATATATTTAAAATTTAACGATGAAGAGTTTGATCCTGGCTCAGGATGAACGCTAGCGGCAGGCCTAA